>Ga0208849_1000216_pt1 | contig 56279 bp, 53 predicted proteins | sample NGESurdeep072012_10_FD_184470 | JGI IMG/M metagenome (GOLD analysis project Ga0208849, IMG submission 184470) | Arctic peat soil microbial communities from Barrow, Alaska - NGEE Surface sample 53-3 deep-072012 (SPAdes) | ecosystem: Environmental > Terrestrial > Soil > Wetlands > Peat ... | reverse complement strand
GCCGTACGGCGGCCAAGGCTTGTCCCAGAAACCATCTGTCCCTGAATTTTCCTGTCTCACCGATGGGGTGCAGTCCACTCGACATTCTCTGGCGACAGCAATTCGGGCACGGACTCGAATGCCTCACCAACGTCGAAGGAGAAATCCTTTGTCGTGAGCTTTCCGTTGACGCCATCCGAGATCGATTGGCTCAAGCGGCAGTCGAGGCTCGTGGGCGAGGCCTCGATCCGGTTTTTCGCGCGGGAGGCCCGGGGCTGAGCCGAAAGCCCGATCCGTCCCCCTAATCCGCGTCCATCTTCAACGCCGCGATGAACGCTTCCTGCGGGATGTCGATCTTGCCGAACTGGCGCATCTTCTTCTTGCCCCCTTCTGCTTGTCGAGGAGCTTGCGCTTTCGCGTCGCGTCGCCGCCGTAGCATTTGGCGGTGACGTCCTCGCGCAGGGCGCGGACGGTCTGTCCGGCGACGATCTTGCCGCTCAGCGCCGCCTGGATGGGGATGACGAAGAGGTGAGGGGGCTCAGCGCCTTCATCGTCTCGGCCGTGCCCCGCCCACCACTTTCACCCATCAGACCACCGTCGCGCCTTCAGCCGTGGCCGCCGTGACCAGGGCCGCGTCGAGCGTCGCGATCGCGCCGTGCCGCAAAGCGAGTTCGAGGTAGGCGGCGTCGTAGAAGGTGAGGCCGTGACGGCGCGCCAGGTCGAAGGCGGCGACCTCATCGGGCCTGCGATCCTCGTCGATGCCCAATTCGCGCAGCACGCCGAGGAACCGGCCGATCTGGCGGCCATCCACGCGCCGGCGTCGTACTCCGACCAACAGGACATTGCGAAGTTCGAACCACCAATGCGCCGGCACGACGGCTCGCTCTTCCGCGATGCGGGCGAAGGCGCGGTCCGCCGCCGGTGACTCCTCGTCGGGAAAGCACCATGAAGCCGTGATCGAGGCGTCCATCACGAAGGTCACCGCCGGCCCTCGTCGCGCGCGGCGAGAATCTCCGCCGCCGTCATCGGCTTGCTCTTTCTCCGCAAGGCGGAGATGGCGGCCAGCGCACGGCGCACGCGGGCCGAGTCGTGCGATGCCGCCGGGGTGAGGTGGGCCACGAGGCGGCCGTGTCGCGTGATGGCTATGGTCTCACCGCGCTCGATGTCGTCGAGCAGGCTGGGAAGATGGGTCTTGGCTTCGGAGGCCTGTACTTCGCGCATCGCGGGGCTCGCGAACTGGTCGAAAAATTTGGTCGAAACGGACGATATCCGCGCCGCCATTCCGGGTCAACGACCTCGTCATGTCCGCCGGTAGAACAGAACCTCGGCCGAGGGCTCGAGCTGCTGCAGGGCGTCGAAGTCGCCGACGTTGCGTGTCAGAAGGGTCCGCCCGGTCTCGGCGGCGTGCAGGAGCAGCACGGCGTCGTTGAGCAGTTCGGCGCCGTGGGCGCGGCCGGTGAGGCGGGCCGCCAGTCCGGCCAGGATGCCGGCTTCGCCGAAGGCCCGCACGCTCGGCGAGGTAAGGCGGTGCGGCGGGATATCGCCCAGGGTGTCGCCAAGGGCGCGCAGGGCCGCCCTCGTCCCTGGATGAGCAGGATCGAGGCGGCCGAAGAGGTGGGTGAGTTCCGCGAGCGCCACCGACGAGTGGTTCAGGATCCGAAAGGTGAGAAGCCTATCGAGTTCCGGCGGAGTCCGCCCTTGCAGCACGTCGATGTAGAGGCTGGTGTCGAGGAGCAGCTCCGGACCGGGGCCGCTCTCGGCAGTCACGAACGGCAGGGCGGCGTCGGGCCGGCGCGCGACAGGCTCGACGCGCCTTTGCGGCTTGAGGCGTCGCAGGGACGCGGAGAGTTCAAAACTCGAGATCGAGGTCCCGCCGAGCCTTGCCCTTTCGCCCGACGAGTCGGGGGCCGAAGTCGTCCTCCAGCGCCAGCTTGGCGAGGGCGTATTCGACGACCTCGGTGGTCCCTTCGAGACCAGCCTTGTCCTTGGCCGCTTTCAGTAGCCGCCCGGGCAGGCGGGCGCCGATCGCGTTTCGCACCCCAAGCAACAGGCCAGCCTTCTCGGCGGCGGCGACCACCGTCGCGCGCCGCTGGGTGATGATGTTTTGCGCGGCAGTGGCGTGATGGGTCATGAAACCCTTTGTTCTACGGATTGGCTAATATGTCAAACGTGCGCGAAACGCTGGCCGACCCGCCCCCTCAATCCGCGTCCATCTTCAGCGCCGCGATGAAGGCTTCCTGGGGAATATCCACCTTCCCGAACTGACGCATCTTCTTCTTGCCCTCTTTCTGCTTGTCGAGGAGCTTGCGCTTGCGGGTGGCGTCGCCGCCGTAGCACTTGGCGGTGACGTCCTTGCGCAGGGCGCGGACGGTTTCGCGGGCGATGATCTTGCCGCCGAGGGCGGCCTGGATGGGGATGACGAAGAGATGCGGGGGGATCAGCTCCTTCATCTTCTCGACCATGCCCCGGCCGCGGGTCTCGGCCCGGGCGCGGTGGACCAGCATCGAGAGGGCGTCCACCGGCTCGCCATTGACCAGGATCAGCATCTTGACGAGGTCGCCGTCGCGGTAGTCGCAGAGCTGGTAGTCGAAGCTGGCGTAGCCCTTGGAGATGCTCTTCAGCCGGTCGTAGAAGTCGAACACCACCTCGTTGAGCGGCAGGTCATAGACCACCATCGCCCGGCTGCCGACGTAGCTGAGTTCCTTCTGCGATCCGCGCCGGTCCTGGCAGAGCTTGATCACCGCGCCGAGATAGTCGTCGGGGGTGAAGATGGTCGCCCGGATCCACGGCTCGGCGATGGAGGCGATGCGCACCGGCTCGGGCATATCGGCCGGATTGTGCAGCTCGATGGTCTCGCCGTTGGTGAGGGTGATCTTGTAGATCACGCTGGGGGCGGTAGCGATGAGGTCGAGGTTGAACTCGCGGGTCAGCCGCTCCTGGATGATCTCCAGGTGCAAGAGCCCCAGAAAGCCGCAGCGGAAGCCGAAGCCGAGGGCCGCGCTGGTCTCCATCTCATAGGTGAAGGAGGCGTCGTTGAGGCGCAGGCGGCCGACCGCGGCGCGCAGGTCCTCGAAGTCGGCCGCGTCGACCGGGAAGAGGCCGCAGAAGACCACCGGCTGAACCGGCTTGAACCCCGGGAAGGCGGCGGCGGTGAGGCGCCTTTCCTCGGTGATGGTGTCGCCGACGGCGGCGTCGGCGACGTCCTTGATCTGGGCGGTGATGAAGCCGATTTCGCCGGGACCCAGCGAGGCGGCGTCGGTGGCCTTGGGGGTGAAGACCCCCAGCCTATCGACCTTGTAGGTCGCGCCGGCCTGCATCATCCGCACCTGCTGGCCGACCTTCAGCCGGCCGTCGAAGATGCGCACCAGCACCACTACGCCAAGATAGGCGTCGTACCAGGCATCGACCAGCAGGGCCTTGAGCGGTGCGGCCTCCTCGCCCTTGGGGGCGGGAAGGCGGGTGACGATGGCCTCGAGCACGTCGTGGATGCCAAGGCCGGTCTTGGCCGAACATTCCACCGCATGGCTGGCGTCGATGCCAATGACGTCCTCGATCTGCGCCCGCACCCGGTTCGGCTCGGCGGCGGGCAGATCGACCTTGTTCAGCACCGGCACGATCTCATGGTCGTGGTCGATGGCCTGATAGACATTGGCCAGCGTCTGGGCCTCGACGCCCTGGCTGGCGTCGACCACCAGGATCGATCCTTCGCAGGCGGCGAGCGAGCGGCTGACCTCATAGGCGAAGTCGACGTGGCCGGGGGTGTCCATCAGGTTGAGGACGTAATCCTCGCCGTCGTCGGCGCGGTAGTCGAGGCGCACCGTCTGGGCCTTGATGGTGATGCCGCGCTCGCGTTCCAGCTCCATGGAATCGAGCACCTGCTCCTTCATCTCCCGCGCGGTGAGGCCGCCGGTCTCCTGGATCAGGCGATCGGAGAGCGTCGACTTGCCGTGGTCGATGTGGGCGACGATGGCGAAGTTGCGGATGCGCGAGAGCGGGGTCGTCATGGCGCGTGAGCCTTTAGCACGATTTTCTCCCTCCCCTTCATGGGGAGGGACAGACGGCGAAGCCGTCAGGGTGGGGCAGTGTCGATCATCCTCGCCGTCCGCGGCGGTTTCACACTGCCCCACCCCGGCCTTCGGCCGACCCTCCCCATGAAGGGGAGGGAAGTTCTGCCCCTTTCAGCGGCCGTTCATGCGCGGCGCCGCAATCAGGTCCAAACTGGCTCGCAGACTGCCGATTCGCTATCGCCCGGAGATCACCAACCATGGACCGCCGCTCGCTCATCGCCACGGCCCTGGCGTCACTGGCCGCCGCGCCGGCCCTGGCCCAGGACGAGCCGCCGTCGGACTATGAGCGTCAACCGCCGCCGGACTACGGGCCGCCGCGGGCGCCGGCGCCGACCTACAACGACGACGAGGTGGTGAACCGGGTTTCGAACTTCCTCGGGGTGACGGCGGAATCGGCCGGGGCGGCGGTGGAGCGGGCGTTCAGGGACAACGGCCGGCCCACCGGCTACATCGCCGGCGAGGAGGGCTCGGGCGCCTTCGTCTTCGGCCTGCGCTATGGCCGGGGTCTGCTGTACATGAAGGACCGGCGGACCACGGAGGTATTCTGGCAGGGTCCGTCGGTGGGCTTCGACGCCGGCGGCAACGCCAGCCGGGTGTTCACCCTGTGCTACAATCTTCAGTACCCGGACGCGATCTTCCGCCGCTTTCCCGGCGTCGAGGGGACGGCCTATTTCATCGGCGGCATCGGGGTGAACTATGCCCGGGCCGAGGATATCGTGCTCGCCCCCATGCGCGTCGGCGTCGGCCTGCGCCTGGGGGCCAACGTCGGCTACCTCGCCTATACCCGGCGACGGAACGTGCTGCCGTTCTAAGGCGGTGGGCGGCGACCGTCGAACCGCCGAATCCCGACCGGGACTCTCTTGTCGGCATCGATCGACCGGGATCCTCGCCGCGGCGCTACGGCCCCTGCCAGCCGAGCGAGCGCTCGACCGCCTTGTTCCACTGGCCTTGGGCGCGGTCGCGGTCGGCCGCCGCCATGGCCGGGACCCACCGGGCGTCCTCGCGCCAGTGGGAGCGCAGGGCGACGAGATCAGGCCAGAAGCCGACCGCCAGACCGGCGGCGTAGGCGGCCCCCAGGCAGGTGGTCTCCGGGACGGCCGGGCGGACGACGGGGACGCCCAGGACGTCGGCCTGGAACTGCATCAGCAGGGCGTTGGCGGTCATGCCGCCATCGGCCTTCAACAGGGTGAGCGCCTGTCCCGAGTCGGCGGCCATGGCCTCGGCCACCTCGCGCACCTGCCAGGCGACGGACTCGAGGACGGCCCGGGCGATGTGGGCCCGGGTGACATAGCCGGTGAGGCCGGCGATCACCCCGCGCGCGTCCGGCCGCCAGCGCGGCGCGAAGAGACCGGAGAAGGCGGGCACGAAGACCGCCCCGCCATTGTCGTCCACGCTCCGCGCCAGGGCCTCGATCTCGTCGGCCGAACCGATCAGGCGAAGATTGTCGCGCAGCCACTGCACCGCCGACCCGGCCACCGCGATCGAGCCCTCCAGGGCATAGACGGCCGGCGCCTCTCCGATACGGTAGCCGACCGTGGTCAAAAGGCCGTGTACGGAAGGAACTGGCGTCTCGCCAGTGTTGACCAGCAGGAAGGCGCCGGTGCCATAGGTGCATTTGCCTTCGCCGGGCTCGAAGCAGGCCTGGCCGAAGAGGGCCGCCTGCTGGTCCCCCAATGCCGAAGCGACGGCGACCCCGGCCAGCGCTCCGCCGGCCGTTCCGTACACCTCCGACGATGAGACGATCTCCGGCAACATGGCGCGCGGCACGCCGACGGCGGTGAGCAGATCGTCGTCCCAGGCCAGGGTGGCGAGGTTCATCAGCATGGCGCGCGACGCGTTGGTGACGTCGGTCAGATGGCGACCGGTCAGTTTCCAGATCAGCCAGGTCTCCATCGTGCCGAACAGCACCTCGCGGCGTTCCGCTGCGGTTCGCGCGCCTTCAACGTGATCGAGCAGCCAGGCGATCTTGGGGCCGCTGAAGTAGGTCGCCGGCGGCAGGCCGCAGGCGGCGCGGAACCGGCCCTCCCCGCCGTCCCTGGCGAGGTCGGCGACCCGGCCGGCGGTGCGGGTGTCCTGCCAGACGATGGCGTTGGCGATCGGCGCGCCCGAGGCCTTGTCCCACAGCACCGTCGTCTCGCGCTGGTTGGTGATCCCGACCGCCGCCAAATCGGCCGGGCCGGCGCCGGCCGCGCCCATCGCCTGGGCGGCGACCGCCTCGACATTGGCCCAGATCTCCGCCGCGTCGTGCTCGACCCAGCCTGGCCGGGGGTGGATCTGCCGATGCTCCTTGCGGGCGCCGGCGACCACCGCGCCGGCCTGGTCGAAGATCATGCACCGCGAGGACGTGGTGCCCTGGTCGATGGCGGCGATGAAGCGGGCGGTCATGGAGAAACCGGTGGGCTCACCGGCTGTCGCGATCCGCGCGGATCATCGCCGTGGCCTCGCTCGTCCGCGTGAGGCCGAGTCGGCGCACGTCCGCGTGCAGCGCGGCCAGGTCGCCTGGAGCCGGCTCGCGCGCCGCGGTTTCGATGATGCCGAGCAGTTCCTCCTGCAGGGAACGCCGATTTCGCGCGGCCCGAGCCCGTAGCCGCTCCACCACGTCTTTGGGCACGTTCCTGATCGTCAGATTCATCGGTGTGATTTCATTGGGTGTCGCGGCCTGCGCCAACCTAACCCGGCGCGACCGTCGCACCAAGGCGCACCTTCGGAGCGCGGGCTTCCAGCCCGCATCCGCGCGCGGGACGCGTTCCGGGCGGGCGCGGGAAGGGAGCGGGCTGGAAGCCCGCGCTCCAATTCCGGTGTCGCCGCCGGTTTCCTTGGTCCATCGCTCGGGATGACGATGTCGTTGTGCCCGATCACCCGGTCCGGCGGAGACACCGGCCTTCAGGATTCGAGCGCCGCCAACAGACCCCAGGTGAAAAGCCCGACGCCGACCAGGGCGGCAAGGCCGCCAGCGACGAGGGTGGCGAGGCCAGCGTGGTGTCCATTCAGAGCGACCCAAAGCGTGCAGGGGCCGCACGTCAGGGCGATCATCCCGCCCACGACCATCAGCACGACGCCGCGAAGTCTCATCGGTTCGGCGCCGCCGGCGTCCGCAATCGCCCCCGCGTCACTCGAATTCCTTCCATGGCTTGCCCGGCGGCGCGCCGCCTTCGCGCCACAGGCGCAGGCCGATCCAGAAGAGAACGACGCCGACGAGGGTGGGGAACCCGCCGAGGATCACCGCAAGGATGAGTGAATATTCGAGACCCGGGCCGGGCGCTTGCAGAACCGGCAGCATCACGACCACCGTGCAGAGTCCGCAGAGCAAAGCGATCATGCCGCCGCCGGCCATCAGCAGGCCGCCGAGGAGGCGCTTGCCGGCCCGGCGTCGCGCTTCGGCGGGATTGTCGCTCATCCTCCCCTCCCCCGCGCCAGGGCGCCGGCGCCAGCCGCGCCGTCGCGGTAGAAGGTGTTGAAGGTGTCGAAGGGGATGATCTGGCCATCGGGCTGTACGAAGTGCACGCAGGAGCGCTTCACCGTGCCGAGGTCGAAGTTGAAGCGGTCGAGGAACTGCATGATCACGACACGGAAGGTGTGCTCGTAGGAAAGGCCCTCGGGGACGACGGCGTCCGGCAGGCAGCAAAGCACGTCGGCGAGCTTGCCGGAGGTATCGGCCTGGGCGGTGGACAGGGAGAGGAGGTCGAAGACACGGTCGCGAAGTTCGGGATAGCCTTCGAAGGTGACGGTGTTGGGCGCGGCCTCGATCAGGAGATCGCGGGGCAGCAGGGCGGTGATCGGCGCCACCGTCTCGCCGTTGCGCAGGCCATAGCCGATGCAGATCTGGTCGGGATTGCACGGCAAGGGGATGAGGTCGTCCAACGCGAAGACGCCGGCCTTGGCGATCTCGCGGCGGATCTCCGTGAGCACGATGCGGTGCCTCGCCGGATTCCAGCCTTCGTTGCGGCCGGCGTCCTGGATCGGCTGGAAGGTGACGCCGCGCACGCAGCGCCATTTCAGGGCGAAGCGGACGATGTCGGCAATGTCCGCATCATTGACGCCCTTCTTCACCGTCACCACCAGGGTGGTCGAAATGGCGTTGCGCTCCAGGGCCTCCAGGGCCTGGATCCGCACCCGGGAAAGGTCGGCGCCGCGCAGGTCCATCAGCGCCTCGCGACGCAGGGAATCGAACTGCAGATAGACCTCGAAGCCCGGCATGAACGCCGCCAACCGTTCGGCGAAGCCGGCCTCGCGGGCGATGCGCAGGCCATTGGTGTTGATCATCAGGTGGCGGATCGGCCGCGCCTTGGCGGCGCCGAGAATCTCGAAGAGGCGCGGATGGAGGGTCGGCTCGCCGCCGGAGATCTGGACGAGGTCCGGCTCGCCTTCGGAGGCGACCACGGCGTCGAGCATGGCCTCGATCTCGGCGAGCGGCCGGTGGCCCTGGCGCCGCGCTCCGGAATCGGCGAAACACACCGGGCAGGTCAGATTGCACGCCTCGTTGATCTCGATGATCGCCAGGCACGAGTGCTGTTCGTGGTCAGGGCAGAGGCCGCAGTCCCAGGGGCAGCCGTGGTCGGTGCGGGTCTGGGGCCGCAGCGGCCGGTCGCCGGGCTTCAGCCACTCGCGCTGGGATTTCCAGTAGGGGATGTCGTCGGCGATCAGGGTCTTGGCGACGCCGTGTTCGGGGCAGCGCTTGAGATAGAAGACGCAGCCTTCCTCGGCGATCACCTTGGCCGGGACGAGGGCCAGGCAGGTCTCACACAGGCTGGTGGTCTGACAGAGGAAGAGGTAGGGCGCGGCCTTCCGCGCCGGCGGCCTCGAGGCGGCGATCGCGGGTGAACCAGACGCAGCCATAGATCACCAGCCCCAGCGAGATCAGGTGGAAGAGATTAAAGGGTCCGATCACTCTGGGATAGGGCTTGAGAAACTCCCAGACGAAGCGTTGGGCGCCATACCAGGCCACGGCGACATAGAAGCCCCGCCGCGTGGCCCAGGGCGCCCGGACCCGCAGCCCCGCCAGATAGACCGCCAGGAAGAGGGCCATGGCCAGGCTTTCGTAGATCTGCACCGGATGGCGGCCGATGCCGTCGCCCAGATCCACCGCCCACGGCAGGGCCGTCGGCGTTCCGTAGGTGCGGTCGGGAAGGCCGGCGAAGAGGCAGCCGAACCGGCCGACGATCACGCCGACCGCCAGCGAGCCCACGAACACCCCCCCGGTCGAGCCCCTGATCCCGCGCGCCGCCTTGTAGATCTCCACCGCCACGATCGCCCCGGCCATGGCTCCAGCGATGCTGTGCGAGAGGGTCGGGGCGGGTCCCCGCAGGGTGTTCAGCGATCCGGCCAGCCAGGCGCCGGTGACCGCCCCCGCCGCCAGGGCGACGAAATAGCCCGGCCCGGCGCGGGCGGCCAGCGACAGCGCCGCGCCCTTCAGCCGCCAGCGCCAGATCGCCCAGCCGCTCGCCGCGCCGGCCGCCCACGCCGCCAGGTCGAACAGCGGATGGACGGCCGGCGATGTCGCGACCAGGATCATCTCCGTCCTTCGGCGGAGTCCGCCCCCGGCTCGTCCAGGCCGGCGTCGTGCAGGGCCTGGCGGACCACGCGGGCCGGCCGCAGGAAGGCCGGCTCGTGGCTGAGGGCGAGCGTCTTCCAGGCGGCGTCGTCGGATTTCAGCCGGCGATAGAGCTGGGCTTGGGCGACCGCCTGGTCGTGCTGGCCGGCCCGTTCGAGCGCCGCGGTGAGGAGGAGCCGCGCCTGGGCATCCTTCGGATCGACCACTGTCTGGTCGCGCAGCTGATCGACCGCCACGACGTCGTGCCCGAGGAACAGGTTGGTCATCCCGAGCTCCCCGGGGTCGCCGTCCGATCGCGCCGCCCGCTCGGTGAAGTCCTTCAGCGCCTCGGCGAACCGCCCCCGGGCAAATTCCACGTTGGCCAGGGCGCCATAGCCGTTCGTCGTCAGGGGAAGGATCTCGATGACGTGGCGGGCTTCCGCCATCGCCTCGTCCCAGCGTTCGAGCTGGCTGAATACGCTGGCGCGACAGATGTGCGGCGAGGTTGCGCTTGGTTTCAACTCGGCGGCCTCGGCCCCGAAGTCCAGCGCGTCGGCGGCCCAGGCCGCGCGCTGCGCCGCGGAGGTTTCGTATCCGGCCCCGATCAGATCCGATTCGTAAGCGCACGCCGACACGTCGAACATCGCCCGGATCGGGCTCGCCTTGGTGATCGCCGCGCGCCCCGCCGCGATCAGCCGCTCCCCCTTGCCGATATCCTGCCGGCGGTTGTCGTCGCCGATATTTTCGAGGCGAGCCAGGATGTTGTCCGGGTCCCGGTCGTCGGGCGGCCTTCCCAGTTCGGCGTCGATCCACCGCGTCTCGACCACGGCGTTTATTGGCCCCCACAGCTTCAGGGCCAGCTGGCGTTCCGCCACCGACGCATCCGGGGCCGGGCTGCCGACGTCCTTCTCGCCAACCACCTGGCCGCTCGCCGTATCGACGATCTGGTAGGTCACGCGATAGCCGGGCGCCGACTTTCGCAGGCTGGCGGCGACGATGTTGCGGACGTGAAGTTGTTTGCCCAGGGCCTGCTCATCGACAGGCTTTCCCTTCAGGGCAAAGGCGGCGTCCCTCGGCGTCACCACGATCAGTCCGGAGCGGCCCACCACGTCGATGACATCCTCGGTCAGGGTGTCGGCGACCGCGTCGAGCGAGGCGTCGCCGGTGAGGTTGCGGATCGGCAGGACGGCGACCGAGCGCATCGACGAAAGGGGCGCGGGCGCCTTGCGCAGCGGCCCCCAGACGAGGATGGCGGCAATGGCGAGAACCAGAATCACCGCGGTCGATACCGCCAACCAGCGGGAGATGCGCGCGGGAGGACGCGGACGCGCCGCCGGCCCCGCGGCGCGATCCCTCCCGGCGTCCACCAGGTCGGTGACGCTCCCGACCACCTTGCGCCAGCCGGGGAAGTCGGCGCGTCCCGTCCAGCCGCGCATGTCGGCGCACTGAATCTGGTTGAACGGCAGCGGCGGGACGGCGCCGTCGATGCTGAGCTGGACCAGAGTCCCGGCCCGGCGCGCCAGATCCGCCTCCGCCCGCACCCACTGCGAATGCGCCGCCTCCGCCGACCACACCACCACCACCGCCTTGGCCGCCTTCAGCCGCTCCTCGATCACCTCGGCGTAGGCGCGGTGGGCCGGCAGCTCGTCATCGCGCCAGACCTCGAAACCGAGCGCCCGCAGGGCCTCCTCGATCCGCCCGGCCTCCCTGGCCGTCGAGCGGGCGTAGGAGATGAAGACGTCGGACATGGCCTCCGGATCCGGCTTCGGCGGTCGGGCGCGCACCCTAAGGCAATCCGCGGAAACAGACGAGCGGGATTGGCTTGGAGGGGCGCCGCGCCGGCCCGCGCCCTATGCCGTCACCAGACCGAGATGCTCGACGAACGGGTCGAAGTCGCGGTCGCTGTGGAGCAGAGGGTGGCCGCTGACGATACAGCGTGTGGCGATCAGGGTATCGATGGTCTTGCGGACCGTCACGCCTTGCGCGCGAAGCGTCCGGAAGTTGCGGGCGGCCTGGACCGCGATGTCCCGTCCGGCGATGTCGATCACCGTCAGCGAGCCGAGAAGACGCAACGCCACCTCGAAATCCCGCGCCCGGCGGAAGCCCTGCAGCACCTCGGCGAGCATCAGGTCGCCCACGGCCAGGGGTTCGGCGCCGAGGAGATGGTCGAGGCGGGTGGCTTGCGGCGTCTCGACGCCCCGGAAATAATCGATCCAGACGCTGGAATCGACGAGGATCAAGCGTCGCGCCGCATGGCCTCGAGATCGCCCTCCCAGGCGAGGCGACCGCGATAGCCGCGCATTTCCTCCTGGCGTCGCAGCCGGAGAAGGGTGCGCAGACCCAGCTCCACCGCCTCGCGCTTGGTCTTGAGGCCGGTCACCATCAGGGTGTCCGACATCAGGCGGTCATCGATGACGATATTGGTTCTCACGTGTGTATCATTCCTTGATCAAATACACATACCGCGCCGAGGCCCGGCGGTCAATCGGCCGTGAGCGTCGGTCGGCCGCATCCCGCCAAGCTTGGAACCAACCCTTGGATGAGCGGATCGAGGTATGGCGCCCAACCCGCCCCAACCCTCGACGACCCGCATCCTCCCAAGGAGAAGAGCGCATGTTCATGCACAATACACGGCTGCAATACACTGTGCGGGTGTCCGACCCCAACCCGTGCCTCGCCAGCCTGATGTTGGAGCAGTTCGGCGGACCCCAGGGCGAACTGGCCGCCGCGATGCGCTATTTCACCCAGGCGCTGGCCGAGGACGACCCCGGCCGCAAGGACATGCTGCTCGACATCGCCACCGAGGAACTCAGCCACCTCGAGGTGATCGGCTCGATCGTCGCCATGCTCAACAAAGGCGTCAAGGGCAAGCTCGCCTCGGAAAATCTGTCGGCGGCCGAAACCTACGCGGCCATCAACGCCGGCGGCGACAGCCACACCCAGTCGCTCCTCTATGGCGCCGGCCCGGCCCTGACCAACTCTTCCGGTGTGCCGTGGACCGCCGCCTACATCGACACGATCGGCGATCCCCCCAGCGACCTGCGCTCGAACATTGCCGCCGAAAGCCGCGCCAAGATGCTCTACGAGCGCTTGATACGCTGTACCGACGATCCGGGGGTGAAGGAGGCCCTGGGTTTCTTGATGACGCGTGAGATCGCCCACCAGAAATCCTTCGAGAAGGCGCTCTACGCCATCGAGCCCAACTTCCCGGTCGGCAAACTGCCCGGCTTGCCACAATACACCGACCTCTACGTGAACACCTCCCAGGGCGACGGAGGCGACATGGAGGGTCCGTGGAACTCCGGCCCGCAATGGAGGAAACTGGACGATATTGTCGGAAACCTGCCGCTGGACGGCGGCGACGGGACCGCGTCGGCGAAGCTGACGGCGTCGGAAAAGCGCGACAATCAGGAGGCCGCCGCCCGGACGAAGTCCAATCCCGACTGCGACCCGACCACCGGCGCCGACCTCGGCGCGGGTCCGGGCGCGGGCGCGACCACCGGAGAGGAAGCCTCGCCCCAGACCCGCCACTGAATGTGGAGCGGGCGCGGTCGAGGCTCTTGCTCTTGGGCATATTGGTCGAATGATAGCCGCGCCCACTCGCCTGATCAAAAGGACGCGCTGCCTGACGGGCCGAGGCATCGGGCCGCCCCCTGCCCCCATCCTCTCCTCCGTGAAGAAAGGGGGAGGAGGCCAATGACTTGGTAGGACCAAACCATTCCCCAGGGTCCGCGGGTCCATCCACACCTTGGTCCCCTCGGCGGGCGCTTGTGCTAGCATTCCGGCGCGCCGCCACGGGCGGGGCTGGAGCGGAGCGGTTGAACGATGGCGGTCGCCGACGTTACCAGGCCGCGTTCCGTGTCGGCGGGCGACGGGACGGATGTCCTCGGACACCCTCGCGGCCTGATGTTCCTGATCTTCGCCGAAGGGTGGGAACGATTCTCGTTCTACGGCATGCAGGCGCTGCTGGTGCTCTATATGGGCGAGCGGGTGCTGCTGCCCGGCCACGTCGATCACGTGGCCGGCTTCGCCGTCTTCAAGGGCGCGATCTTCCAGGTTACCGGGCCGCTCTCCACCCCGGCCCTGGCCTCGATCATCTTCGGGCTCTACGGCGGCCTGGTCTATGTGACGCCGCTGATCGGCGGCCTCGTCGCCGACCGCTGGCTGGGGCGCACCCCGGTCGTCGCCGGCGGGGCCGCGCTGATGGCCCTCGGCCATTTCCTGATGGCCTTCGAGGCCTCGTTCCTCCTCGCCCTGACCTGCCTGGTGGTCGGGGTCGGCGGCTTCAAGGGTAATATCTCGACCCAGGTCGGCGCGCTCTACGCACCTGGCGACGCCCGGCGGCCCAGCGCTTTCCAGATGTTCTTCCTGGGGATCAACTTCGCGGTGATCTTCTCGCCCCTGGTCTGCGGCACCCTCGGCGAGAGCTTCGGCTGGCACTGGGGCTTCGGCGCGGCGGGCGTGGGCATGCTGCTGGGACTGGCGGTCTATCTCTCCGGCCGCCGCTGGCTTCCGCCGGACGCTGTCCGGGGCGCCAAGGCCCGGGCGTCGAGGAAGATATCCCTGACCCGCGCCGAATGGCTGAGAACCGCCCTGTTGGTCGCCCTCGTGCCGGTGCTGGCCACCGCCGCGATCGGCAACTTCCAGGGCTTCAACGCCTACCTCGTCTGGGCCAAGGCCAGCTACGATCTGACCGTCCTTGGGCGCGCCATACCGGTCACCTGGCTGGTCTCGCTCGGCGGGGTGGGCGGCCTGGTGATGATCTCCCTGTCCCTCGCCTTCTGGCGCTGGTGGGCGAGGCGCTGGCGGGAGCCGAACGAAATCGGCAAGGTCGCGATCGGCGCGGTGATCATGGCCGTCGCCCCGCTCGTGCTCAGCCTCGCCGCGCTGCAGGCCGCCCACGGACACAAGGTCAGCTTGGCCTGGGCCCTCGGCTACGAAGTGATCAACGACTTTGGCTACGCCAACCTCGTGCCGGTGAGCTACGCGCTCTTCACCCGGGCGGCGCCGCCCTCGATCGGCGGGACCATGATCGCCATCTGTCTCTTGCAGTTCTTCGTCGCCAACATGCTGGTCGGGGCCGTGGGAACTCTCCTGGAACCTCTCGGCGGTCCGCTCTTCTGGCTGCTGCACGCGGGCCTGGCCGGGGGCGCGGCCCTGCTGCTGCTGGGCGTATGGCGCGTGCTCGGAAAGACCCTCAGTCCGGTTTCGACGCCGGTTGCCTAGCCGGCGCGCCGGCCAGCTTTTACTTGCCCGCCGCTCATCGGGGTCGATAGGGTCGCGACGGCATGTCGGACGTGTTCATTTCCTACGCCCGCTCGACGGCGAAAGCGGCCCAGGCGATCGCCGGGGCGCTGCGGTCACAAGGCTACGGCGTCTGGCTCGACGACGAGATTCCCGCCCACCGCGCCTATGCCGAGGTGATCGAGGAACGCCTGCGCGCGGCCAACGCCGTGGTCGTCATCTGGTCGGCGGATGCGGTCAAATCGCAGTGGGTGCAATCGGAGGCCGACCGGGCGCGAGAGGAGGGCAAGCTCGTCCAGCTCACCGTCGATGGCGCCCGTCTGCCGATGCCGTTCGACCGGGTCCAGTGCGCGGATCTCTCCGGCTGGACGGGCGATACCCAAGCGCCCGGCTGGCGCAAGGTCGCCAGCAGCATCGCCGAGCTGATCGGGGGGACCGGCGCTTCCACCACCGGGGGCGAGGCGGCCCAGCCCCCGGCCGCCCGCAAGTCGTCGATCTGCGTCCTGCCGTTCGTCAACATGAGCGGCGACGCCGATCAGGAATATTTCAGCGACGGGATCAGCGAAGACATCATCACCGACCTCTCCAAGGTCTCGGCGCTGTCGGTGGTGGCGCGCAACACCGCCTTCACCTTCAAGGGCAAGGCGGTGGACGTGCCCGAGGTGGCCCGGCGGCTGAACGTCGGCCATGTGCTCGAAGGCAGCGTACGCAAGGCCGGAAACCGGTTGCGCATCACCGCCCAGCTGATCGATGGCGCGGCCGGCGACCACGTCTGGGGCGAACGCTGGGATCGCGACCTCACCGACATCTTCGCCCTGCAGGACGAGATTTCGGAGGCCATCGTGGGGGCGCTGAAGCTCCGGCTGCTGCCGGAAGAGAAGAAGGCGATCGAACATCGCGGAACCAGCAGTCCCGGCGCCTACGACCTCTATCTCATGGCGCGGCAGTTCTATGTCAGCGGCAATCTGGGCGATCTGCGGCGGGAGGAGGCGATCCTGCGCCTGTGCCGCCGGGCCACCGAGATCGATCCGGACTACGGGCGGGCGTGGGCGCTGGTGGCCCGCGTGCAGACCTCCCTGCATTTCCGCTACGGCCGGCCGGGCGACGACGGTCTGGAGGCCGCCGAGCGGGCGCTGCGGCTCGATCCGGGACTCGCCGAGCCCCATGCCGTCAAGGCCCGGCATCTGAGGGAACAGGGCCGCTACGACGAGGCGTTCGCCGAGATCCAGGTGGCGCTCGCGCTGGACGCGGAATCCTACGAAGTGAACCTCAGCGCCGGCTATGTGAATTTCCGGCAGCGCCGGTTCGCCGCCGCCATCGGCTACTATGAAAAGGCGGCGGCGCTGATGACCGCGGACTACCATTCGGCCGGCACTCTGCTGTCCTGCTACACCGCGGTGGGCGACGCCGACGGCGCCCGGCGGGCGGCGCGGATGACCCTTGACCGCGCCGAAGAGGCGGTGGCCCAGGACCAGGGCAACGGATCGGCGATGGGCTTCGCGGTGGTCGCCCTGGCGGTCCTGGGGGAGGCGGATCGGACCCGGGAGTGGATCGCCCGCGCCCTGCTGATCGATCCGGACAACCTCAACATGCGCTACAATTTCGCCTGCGCCCTGTGCGACCTGAAGGACGCCGACGGCGCGCTCGACATACTGGGGCCGCTCTTCGAGCGGACCACCGACACCTGGCTCAATCACGTCAAGGTCGATCCCGACCTCGACGCGGTGCGCGACAACCCACGCTTCGCGGCGATGGTGGCGGTCGCCGAGGCCCGCCTGGCGGCGGCCGGCTGAAGGGCGGGGGAACGCCGGCGGGCGCGGCGGGTTACCTTGTCGGGGGCGACTCAAGAGCGTGAGGACACCTTAAATGAGCATCGACATCAACGACCGGGCCGAGGTCGAAAAGCGGCTGTGGCGCGATCTGGAAAAGACCCGCTACGGCATGCTCGGGGCCACCGGCGCCGAGCGGCCCCACTTCGCGCCGATGACCGCCTTCGCCGAACCCGAGACCGGTACGCTGTGGTTCTTCACCAGCCTGAACACGGACCTCGCCAAGGAAACCCGCGAGGGCGCGCCGGCGATTTTCATCGTCATGGCCAGGGACCAGGAGCTGCAGGCCTGTATCCGCGGTGACCTCACCGCCACCCGGGACGCCCTGCACCGCGACAAGTACTGGAGTCCCATGGTCTCGGCCTGGTTCCCCAAGGGCAAGGACGATCCCAGCCTCACCCTGCTGTGCTTCAAGTGCGCCCAGGCCGACGTCTGGCTATCGCAGGAAGGCCCGGTCAAGTTCGGCTTCGAGATCACCAAGGCCAACGTCACCGGCCGGTTGCCGGACGTCGGCGGCCACACGACGCTGGCTCTCTAGCCGCCGTCCGCCGCCGCGGCGCGGCCCTGGCGGTCGAGTTCGGCGAAGTCGGCGTCGGAGAGCACGGCGCCGGCGGCGGCGACGTTCTCCTCCATGTGCGCGGCGCTCGAGGTCCCGGGGATCGGAAGCATCACCGGCGAGCGCTTCAGCACCCAGGCGAGGGCGACCTGGGACGCGGTCAGCCCCAGCCGGCCGGCGATCTCGGTGACCGCCGATCCCGGGCGGGCGAGCTTGCCGGCGGCCAGCGGAAACCACGGGATGAAGCCGATCGCGTGGGTCTCGCACCAGTCGAGGACCGCCTCGCTCTTGCGGTTGACGAGGTTGTATTCGTTCTGGACCGTGGCCACCGGGAAGTGCTTTGTGGCCGCCTCGATGGCTTCGACATCGACCTCGCTCAGGCCGACGTGGCGGATCAGGCCCTCCTTGCGCATCTCGCCGATGACCCCGAACTGTTCCTCCCGCGGCGTCTTGGGGTCGATCCGGTGGAGCTGCCACAGGTCGATGCGCTCGACGCCGAGCCGGCGCAGGCTCATCTGGACGCATTGCCGCAGATAGGCCGGCCGGCCGAGCGGCTCCCAGAGCACGCCGGGTCCCGGCCGGGTCAGGCCGCCCTTGGTGGCGACGAGCATCCCTTCGTAGGGGTGCAGCACGTCGGCGATCAGGTCTTCGCTGACGAAGGGTCCGTAGCTGTCGGCGGTGTCGATGAAGTTCACCCCCATTTCCGGCAGCCGGCGCAGGAGCCGGCGCGCGCCCGCCGCGTCCTCCGGTTCGCCCCAGATCCCCTTGCCGGTGATCCGCATGGCGCCGAAGCCGAGACGATGAACGGGGATGTCGCCGCCGACCTTGAATTCGCCCGAGGCGGCGGCGGAAGGCTGGGCTGTCATAGTCTCATTCTCCTCCTGGCGTCTCGTCCCATATAGGCGCCATCGCGGCCAGATGATTCAGGACAATGCCGCTGGTGGTGGCGGGCCCGGACCCACCCTCCCCTTCATGGGGAGGGCGGCCCGAAGGGCCGGGTGGGGCCGTGGGGACGATCCCCGACCACCGCGGTCCTCACGACACTGCCCCACCCTGGCCGCTGGCGCGGCCTGTCCCTCCCCATGAAGGGGAGGGAGGTGGAAATTGTCTCAACATTTCGCGTGAATTACATATTGCCGTGCTGGTTGGACAAGGGGAAATTATTTTGCTGAATGCGAGACAAGGTGGCGGGCGCCTTGGACTCCGCGGCCGCCATGGCCGCCGCCCGGGCCTGCTGGCCGAGGCGGCGCGGCTCAAACTGCTGCTGCCCAAACCCAGGACCGCCATCAGATCGAAACCGAACTGCCCCACGAGGGCGGGCCAGACCTTCAGATCCATTCCAGCGCCAGTCCCCTGGTCCGGGGTCCGAAGAGGCCGATGGTCAGCGCGACGACGATCATGGCGGCCGAGATCAGGGCGAAGGCCCCCGCCCCGCCGAAGCGGCCGAGCGCGGCGGCGATCAGATAGCCGGAGAACACCGCCGACAGGCGGCTGAAGGAATAGACCAGGCCCACGGCGCGGGCGCGGATGGCAGTGGGGAAGATCTCGCTCTGATAGGCGTGGTAGGCGAAGCTCATCAGCGAGAGGCCCGCCGCCGTCACCGCGCCGATCAGGGTGAAGACCAGGAAGTTCGAGCGCCCGGTCATCCCCGACATCATCAGGCCGAACACCGCCGCCGTCAGCGCCCCCCCGATGATCAGCCACTTGCGCTCGGCCCGGTCGGCGACGGCGGTGAATACCAGGGGCGCGAGGGTGGGGACCAGGGCGATCACCGCGGCGTAGGCCAGCGACCCGCCGATGGTCACCCCCTGGGAGACCAGCAGGGTCGGCAGCCAGTTGGCGAAGCCGTAGTAGCCGACGGTCTGGAAGAGGTGGAAGACGATGAGGACGATGGTCCGCTTGCGGTAAGGCGGACGCCACTGGGACACGTTTTCCCGGAGCGCGGGCTTCCAGCCCGCATCTCTGAAAGCCACCGGGACAACGGGCGAGGCAACCAGCGGGCTGGAAGCCCGCGCTCCGGCGCCGGCCCGGGTCTCGATCAGGGTCATCACCCGGTCGGCTTCTTCCGGCCGGCCGTGGGCGGCGAGCCAGCGCGGGGATTCGGGCAGCGCCCGGCGCACCCACCAGACCAGGACCGCGCCGACGCCGGGGACGAAGGCCAGCCACCGCCAGCCGGCGATACCGAAATGGTTTCCGGGGATCAGGCCCCAGGCGAGAATCGCCACCAGCGGCGCGGAGAGGAACTGGATCGAGGCGCTGACCGCGAACGCCCGGCCGCGAATCCGCCGGGGCATCAGTTCGGCCAGGTAGCAGTCGATGGCCACCAGCTCGACCCCCACACCGACGCTGGCCACGAACCGCCAGGCGTCGATGGAAAGGGGCGTCGACTGCAGGCCCATGACCATCGTCGCCGCCGCGTACCAGACCAGGGCGAGGGTGAACACCGGCCGGCGGCCGAGGCGGTCGGCGATGGCCGAAAAGCCCACGGTTCCGAGCCACAGGCCGGCGAAGGTGGCGGCCACGAACGTCGCTTGGTCCGACAGCCCGAACAGGCCCGCCGCGCGGGCGTGAAAAACCCCGGCGGCGAGCAGGCCCAAGCTCAGCGGGGCGGAGAGGAAGACATCGTAGATCTCGAAAAAGGCCCCGAACGACAGCAGGGCGACCAGCCACCAGAGGTAAGGAGACGCCGGCAGCCGGTCCAGCCGCGCGCCGATGTCGCTTTCGGCCGCGAGGCCCGGGGACATGCGCCCGGCGCCTACCGCCGCCGGAACCGCTCGGCTTCCGAGGCCAGGGTCGATCCCCAGTCGCCGTGGTTGTCCGGCCCCGGTTCGGCCTGGTACGGCAGGTTCCCGGCGACGCCCCGGATGGCCAGCCAGAGCTGGGTGTTGAAGTGCTCAAGCACCCGCAGAGGCTTGCCTCGCTTGTCGCCGACATCCCAGCCCGCCGCCTCGAAGGCGGCGACCTGGCGGGCGATCGGCCGGTCCTCGATCCCGTCCCAGCCTTCCGGCCTCCCCACCGCCGCCGCCTGGTCGGCGGTCAGGCCGAACAGGGCCATCGAACAGCCGTCGATCTCCGGTGAGCCGGCCGCGGCTTCACCGGGCGCCGGCAGCGGCTTCATCACCGCCGCGCGCTCAAGCTCGGCGATCCCAGGCAGATCGATCAGGCGGCGAAGCGGCGGCGGGCTGGTCATCGCCCCACCCTATCCCGGCCGCGGCATCGGCCGATAGGGTCCCCCTTACGCAAGCGGGTCCGCCTCCCCACCTTGAACGTTGAACGGGGGGAGCCACAGTCCCTTTTTGGAGCGAGCCAATGCCCGCGCGCCGTGAACCCGATCTTCTCGCCATCCGCGCCAGCGTGCAGCGCATCGCCATGCTCTCCGACGGCCTGATCCGCATCGGACCGTGGGGCCTGGGCCTGGATGGCGTGCTGAGCTGGATTCCCGGTCTCGGCGAAATCTACAGCGCCGGCGCGGCGGCCTTCCTGCTCGTCCAGGGCCTGCGCGCTCGGGTGCCGGTCTCGACCCTCGCCATCGCCGCCGCCCTGATGGGCGGGCGGACCCTGATCACCGCCATTCCCCTGGCCGGCCCGGTGGTCGCCGACCTTCTGACCATGCACCGCTGGTCGGCGCGCCTGATCGTCCGGGCCATCGACCGCCGCCTTGCCGGCGGCCCGGCCCGCCGCCCCTGGCGCCGGACGGCCGACCCGACGAGCGTTGTCGTCGCCTGACCGCCCTGCTACGCCCGAGGGCGTGAAACTCTACCAGACCTACGCCTCACCCTTCCCCACCCGCGTGCGCCTGCTGCTCTACGCCAAGGGGATCGAGGCCGAGATCATCGAGCCGCCGGGATTCCATTCCTCGGCCGAGGAGAAGGGCGACTATCTCGCCATCAACCCGATCGGCCGGGCGCCGACCCTGGTGCTGGGCGACGGCCGCGCCCTGCCGGAATCCGAGGTCATCTGCGAATACCTCGAGGACGCCTTTCCCGAGCCGTCGCTGCGTCCGGCCGACCCCTGGGGCCGGGCGCGGATGCGGCTGATCTCGCGGATCTGCGATTTCTATCTGGTCATGGCCATGGTCCCCCTGTTCACCGCCGCCGGCCGCGCGCGCCGCCACTGGGACGCGGGCCGCATCGACGCCGCCCTGGCGGCGGTGGAAACCGCCCTTTCCTATCTCGAACCCTGGATCGGCGAAGCGGGCTACGCCGTCGGCGCCTCGCTGACCCAGGCCGACGGCGCCGTCATCCCGCAACTGATCCTCGCCTACGAATGGGCCCCAGCCCTGTTCGGCAAGCCCAGCCCCCTCGGCAAACACCCCCGCCTCGCCGCCTACTGGGCCGCCATCGGGGCCGACCCCATCGCCGCCCGCCTGATCACCGAAACCCGCGAAGCGATCGCCGGCGAACGGGCGCGGGCCGAGGCGGCGGCGTCCCGTTAGGGCTCGGCGGTGGAGATCGTCCAGAGGTGATCGAGAGCGTGGCCAAAGGCGATTCCAAACCGAGACAGCTTCTGCGCCGACTGATCGTCATCGGCCTGTCGACTTTGGTCGTAGGTTACCTCGCGGCGCTCATCGCCCTGGTGGTGGTTCAGAGGAACCTCATCTATCTACCGGCGAACGCCGTCCAATCGGCCGCTTCGATTGGAATGCCGCGGATGCGGGAACTGCGGCTGCGCACCGCCGACGGCGAGCGTTTGCGGGCCTGGTATCGAGCCCCCGCGGCCGGGCGACCGCTGGTGCTGTTCTTTCATGGAAACGGCGGCAGCATCGCCACCTTCGCGAGCGACTACCAGCCGCTGATCGCCGACGGCGACGGCTTGCTGGCCGTCGAGTACCGGGGCTATCCCGGCTCGACCGGGTCGCCCACCGAGGCGGGCCTCATCGCCGACGGCGAGACCGCCTATGCCGAGGCCGTCGCCCTCGGCTTTCCCGGTCGTCGCATCGTCGTCATCGGCGCGTCGCTAGGATCGGCGGTGGCCGTGGCGGTGGCCGCCCGGCGCCCTGTCGGCGCCGTGGTTCTGGATTCTCCCCCCTCCTCGGCGGCCGACGTGGCCGCGGCCCGCTTCTGGATGTTTCCGGCGCGATGGCTGATCCTCGATTCTTTCCGCTCCGACCTGCGTATAGGCCGCGTTCGAGCCCCGCTCCTGATCGTTCAGGGAGATCACGACACGGTGGTCCCGATCCGGTTCGGCCGAAGGCTCTACGCCCTCGCCAATCCGCCGAAGCGTTTCATCCAGGTTCCGGGGGCCGAACACATGGCGATGGGCCGCGTCATGCCGGCCGTGGTGGCGTGGATCGACACCTCGCTGGCGCACCCGGATGGCGTGGCAGGGACCCCTGTCCCGAACCTTCCAGCCTCATAGGCAGTCCCCGTCGAATGGATTTTTCCTGATAAGAAGTCCTGCAAGGATTTTGGCGGTGTTCTCCTTGCTCGTGAAACTCCCAAGCATTCGGAGTACCATCGGCGCGTCCCGGCTCGCGCAATAGCCGGGGAACCCTGCACCGACGCTCATGCCGCGACTCATATAGTTCGTCATAAATGTCTTGACCTTTTCGGGCGACCCTCCTGGGCTTAGCCGCGCGTCGCGGACCATTTCCTCGTCCGCCGCCTGGCGGAGTTGGTGGTATCGCTGCTCGGCGGCCGGACTGAGTGGCTGGCCACAGTGCATGGCAACCGCGTGCGTATCGACGAGGAGCATCCATAGGCAATAGTTGGACGCTTCAGCACGCGCCAGCAGCGGCACGAGAGCCAAGCAGGCGACCAGAAGATAGAGTCGCTTCATTTTCAGTTCCCCTGACGGTCCACTATGGCATCCCGGCGCTCGCAAGGCGCGGCCCCGGCGCACCAGCGGCTACCCAGCCATATCCCGCACCAGATTCTCGTTGAAGCGCCGGAACGCCGGCTGGACGAAGCCTTCCTTGCCAAGGCCCCAGGCCCAGCGGACGGCGCCGGCGTTGAACACCTTGGCCCCGGCCGCCGAGACATACCAGGTCGCTTCGGCGACGCCCGGCCGGCCGTCGGCGCCGATCGCCTCGCCGCGAAAGAGCACGCTCACCGCGTCCGCCGGGATTTCCGCGTTGCGCGAGACCCCGGCCTTCCACAGCCGCTGACCGTCGCCGTCGGGATCGCGGTTGTCCCACTCGTAGCCGACCACCTCGGCGGCGACATCGCCGACCTTCCAGCCGGTCCCGGCGAAGAACGGCAGGTCGGTGCGCGCCACCTTGTAGGCCGGCCGCTGGGCCGAGGCCGGCTCGAACCAGTTCTGATAGGCGCCGCCGAGCAGCATGGTTTCGGGGCGCCTCGCGCCGGCGCGGAAGTTTTCGGTGACCAGCAGCGCCGCCTCGCCCGGCGCGGCGCGGCGGGCGATGGGATCGGCGGCGGTCTTGTAGCAGACGATCTGGCGTCCGCGCTCCGGCGCGCCGGGCGGTCGGTCGAGATCGCCGTAGCGGACCTGGCAATAGGCGGTGTCGGCCCCCAGGAAGGCGACGTTGCGGCCCTGGCGGAATATCCGTCGCTCGAAGGCCGAAAACTCCTCGCCGCTCCAGTATTCGTCGTGCGCCCCGCAGATCACCAGGGCGTAGCGATCGATCAGCGCCGGATCGTGGTGGATGTCGAAATTGCCGGCGTAGTCGACGCCGCCGAGGCTCGCCGCCAGGCCCTCGATCCAGGCGACCAGATAGGCGTCGTATTCGAAGAACGCCGGCGGCGTCGGCCGGTCGAAGGAGACCATCAGGCCCCGCCGCTCGTCGTCGCCGTTGGGATAGAGGCTGTGGCCGCCCCAGGGATTGTAGGCCTGGTACGTATTGGTCGGCAGCTTGACCAGCACCCGGCCGGTCCGCTTCGGGTTGGTGACGATCCACGTCGCCGCCTTGACGTCCCGGGTCGCCGTCGTCTGCTCGACGATGTCCGCATGGTAGCAGCCCGGCGCCCAGGCCGAGGTGTCGATGTTCGGATAGGCCGGCGGCCAGCCCGGCCCGATCGCCGCGCCGGAGGCGGTGGCCCCGCGATAGGGGGCATCGACGAAGTCGCTCATCCACACCGCCGCCGGACCCGCGGCGGCGATGCGGAACACCTCCAGTCGCACCCGCCGCGTCGGCTGCCCGGGTCCCGCCGCCGCCATCACGTTCAGCGGCTCGCCGGGCGCCAGGCTCTGCCGATCCGCATAGGCCCAGATCCGCTGGCCGGCGAAGAAACGGGTCCAGATCTCCCGCGACGGAGTTGGCGCCGCCGCGTTCGCCCCGCCCTCCCCGGCCCGCGTCGGCGCCGGCGCGGCCAGGCCCGAAGCGGCCATCGTGGTCAGCACCGCGCGTCGATCGGGCTTAAATGGGGACATGAAATGATTACTCCATTTTCATCATGATCTTGGACCCCACCGGCCGCCCGCGTCGGGGCGCCGCCAAGACCCGCCCCAGACGCCGCTCCAGTCCGGCGACGAACGCCGCCGAGCCCACCGGCCGCCCGGTCGTCTCGGCGGCGCGCAGGGCGGCGAAGCGGTCGGCTTCGTCCTCGGCTCCCGCCGCCAGCAGATCGGCGAACCCGTCGAATCGCGCCAGGGCCGGCGCCACGACGACCACGCCGTCATCGACGCCCTTGATGTGGGCCCGCGCGCTCGACCAGGCCCAGTCCTCGGCCCGCGCCACCAGTCCGGCTCGAACCGGATTGAGGCTGATGTAACGGAAGGCCGCCAGCAGATGGGCTTCGTCCATCGCCACGCTGGCGAAGCGGCTCTGGAACAGGTGTCCGGTCCAACCGCCCCGGATGTTGACGTAGTTGGTGTAGCGCCGGTGCGCCTCGCCGACGGCCAGGCCGAGACCGTCCGCCGACCTCGGCGTGAGAACGAGGTGAACGTGATTGGGCATCAGGCAATAGGCCCAGATCCCGACCTCCCTGCGACGGCACTCCCTGGCCATCAGGTCGAGATAGATCTGCTCGTCCCCGGCCTCGAAGAAGATCGGCGAGCGGCGATTGCCGCGCTGGGTCACGTGGTGCGGCTGATCGGGAACGACGACACGAGGCTGTCGGGGCATGGGCGGTCGGAATAGGCCGCTTCGCCCAGGGGGTAAAGATATCCTGTCCCCTTTTCTCCTCCCTTTTCTCCCCCTTTTCTCCTTGTTCACCCAGCCCGCGGCGAGCGGGTAAAATCGTGACATTAAAATCGTGACATGATATGATTAACCGACTTTCTCACGATGATCGCGACGCTCTTCGGCGGGCGCCGTCGGAGCGGTTCTTCATCGTGAGGGTAAAGATATCCTGTCCCTATTTCCTTCTATTTCCTTATTTCCTATTTCTCACCCAGCCCGCGGCGAGCGGGGCCGCGGGCTGGGTAGGCGATCGCGAATCCTACTGCGGCGTATCGGCGCTCGGCGAAGGATTGGGCGCTGGAGTCGCCGGCGCGTCGGCGGCCGGCGGGGCGACGACGGGCGGAGGGTTGACGGCGCCGGCTGCTGGCGCGGCCGGCTGGATCATCGGTGCGAGTTGCGGGGTCGGCGGGGTGGCCGGGGCCTGGACGGCGACGGGCGGGGGCGTCGGCGCGGCCGGAACCGTGGCGGCGGCGTCGATGGCCGAGGTGTCGGCGGCGCGGGCGGCGGCGCGGTGGACGACCCGGCGGGGCGGCGGCGCGGCGGCGCGGGCGGGCGGCTGGAAGTCGGACGCCGACTGGACGTCGGGGGCGGCGGGAACGATCGCCGGGCTCAGCGGCGCGGCCGCGATAGCCGGCTGCGCGGGCGAGGCGTCGGCGACCTGCTGAACCACGGGCTGGGCGCGATGGTGGGTCGCCGCGACAATGCCGCCAACCGCCGCCAGGGCCAGGATCGCCACCGGCGCGGCGATCATCCACGCGGCCCGGCCCGGGCGGGCCTCGCGGCGCATCAGGGCCGGGTTGCCGACCACCATCGGCGCTTCCGACGGCTCGATACCGGCTACCGGCTCCGATGAACTAAATGAGGTGTAAGTCATGGCGTTTCTCCTCGTGTCTATTCTCTCACGATGGATTTAAACGCGCACGGGAACGCCGTGTTCCCATTTTTCGATTCTCGGCGTGTTTCACGCACTCATCTTGGCGACTCCAGGCGTCCGTGAAAAACTACACCCAGCGTTCCGTCGCGGTGGCGTAGCTCTGCTGTCCGACCGCCATGGGATCGCCCTTGAGAACTTCGAATCGCGTCGCCGCCCCGTCGCGCCAGAAGCGGATGTCGAAGATGTGCCGGCCGACCCTCAGGTCGCGGACCGTCAGGTCCGGCAGCCAGTCGGGCAGGGCCGGGTCGAGATACAGCTTCTGGTTGGGTCCGTCGGGCGCAAAACCGGTGATCATCTGCAGGAAATGGAAGCACGACCCCGCCGCCCAGGCCTGGGGCACGTTGGCCCCCAGGTATTGCACCGGGAAGGTGCTCGCGTCGCGCCGCAGGCCGGAATAGAGTTCCGGCATCTGGTGCAACATGAAGTAGCCGGCCGCGCCGCTGATGTCGCGGGCGATCCGCGCCGCCTCCTCGGCGAAGCCATAGCGGCGGAAGCCGCCGGCGATGATGGCGTTGTCGTGGGGCCACACCGCGCCGACCTGGTAGGAATGGGGATTGTAGGCCGGATGGTCGGCGGAGAGGGTGCGGATGCCCCAGCCGCTCCACATGTCCGGGGCCATGAGCCGTTTCACCACCCTGGCCGCCCGGTCCTTGGGCGCGATCCCCGACCACAGGCAGTGGCCGGGGTTGGAGGCGACGCTCATCACCTTCTTCTTCTCCCCGTCCAGAGTGAAGGCGTAGTAGCCGGCGTCCTCGTCCCAGAAGGCGTCGTTGAAGCGCTCGAACATCGCCTTGGCCTTGCGCCGCAGGGCGCCGGCCCGGGCGGGCTTGCCCACGGCGTCGAAGATCTGGGCCATCCGCAGCCACGCGTCGTAAACATAGCCCTGCAGCTCGACCAGCGCCTTGGGACCCTTGACCAGGGAGCCGTCGAGATTGACCAGCGCCTCGCCGCTGTCCTTCCAGCCCTGGTTCTCGTAGCCGGCGGTCGAGCGGGTCTGGTACTCCTGGAAGCCGTCGCCGTCACGGTCGCCGTATTCGTCGATCCAGGTCAGGCATTTCTCCGCCGCCGGCAGATGCCGGGTCAAAAGATCGGCGTCGCCGGTGCAGCGCCAGGCGTTGTGCAGCACGATCAGATAGAGGATGGTCGCGTCGGCGGTGCCGTAATAGGGCGTGTGGGGAACCAGCTTGAAATAGGCCAGTTCGCCCCGGCGCAGCTCGTGCATGATCTTGCCCGGCTCGGCGTCGCGATAGTCGTCGCGTTTCCTGGCCTGGTACCGGCCGAGGACCTCCAGGGCGCCGCGGGCGAAGTCCGGATAGACCATGGCGTTCTGCAGCGAGACGATCAGGCTGTCGCGCCCGAACAGGGCGACGAACCACGGGACGCCCCCGGCCGGCACGAACTGCAGGTGATCGGTCCCTTCGATCGGCAGGCGCAGCGCCGCCATGTCCTCCAGCGACTGGTGATAGAAACGCCAGAACTCCTCGTTGCCGGCCTGGATCTTCAGCGCCGCGTCCTGCCAGGCCCCGAGGCGGCGGCTGGTCCGGGTCTGGTCGCCTTCGGCGACGCAGTGGGCCGGGGCCCTGTCCACGGTTTCGCCGTCGCCGATCTCGTAGAGCAGGCAGGCGTGCCACGACGCCCCCGGCGCCAGGTCGATGGCGAAGCTGATCCGCCCGTTGGCGTAGACCGGCTGGCTGTCGGCCTTGCGCGCGGTGACGATCAGGTCGCGGAAGAAGCCGTCGTTGACATACATCGTCTTCAGCCGGCTCCTGGCCTGCGACCATTGGGTGGTGATCCGCCCGCGCCGCACGATGTGGCCGCTCTTGACCTCGAAGAGATCGGCGAAGTCGCTGCGCACCGCGATCTCGAGGTTGAAGGTCACCGGCGTCATGCCGTGGTTGGTGAGATCGAAATCCTCGTGCACCCCGCCGCCGATGCACCGGCTGACCACCAGGCTCAGCGTCCCGGCCGCCACGTCGCCGCCTTCGGTCGCCATCGCCTTGTTGCTGAGATAGATGCGGGTCGCGTAGTAAGCGATGTTGCCTGAATTGAGCAGATCCCAGGCCTCGCCGTTGGCGTAGAGGAACCACGCCGAGATCACCCGGGTGTCGGAGTGATAGAAGCCCTTGTCGGTCGGCCACGGAATCTGGCCGTCCTGATCGGTGACCAGCACCCCGTATCCCTGGTTGATCGCCAGCCTCGGCGGCCCGACGGTGACTTCCAGCGCCATGTCCGAAATCCCTCCACGCCGGACCGCCAACGCGCGGCGGCCGGGGTTGTTTCCTACGTTCCGCCCCGCACGCGCGGCAAAGGCTGTTTTCGGGCGCGGGACCCGGTCATGGGCCGCCGAACTCGGCCCTGGGATCGAACCATGACGGTCGGACCGCCGCCTTCGTTCCAGCGCCACAGCACGAGATTGACCCCTCCGTCGTACTGGGCCGAGGGGACGCGAACGCCGTCGAACAGGCTGGCGAGACGATCGGCCAGCACCCAGGTGGTGGGATCGTCGCGCCGAACGAAGGCGGCTTCCTTCCACGGCGCGAGGAGGCCGGCGGCAGGGATCCCGAACTCCGCGAGAATCCGCGCGTCGGTCAGGTCGGCGAACCGCGCGCCGACGATCTCATAGGCGATGAAGGTCCCGGGCCGCACGCCCAGTTCCTGCTGGTATTCGGCGAAAGCCGTCTCGACGGCCTCGGAGAGATAGAGGGCGGGCGCTCCCGGCCGGTTCCAGCGCCCGCCATGACGCGCCGCGCCGTCGCCGGCGAGAGGCGCGCTGGCCCAACGAGGACTGACGATGCGCCAAGCCCGCACGGGTCCGCCTGGCGCCCTGATCAAACGTAGCCGCCGTCGGCGAGTTGATCCAGGTGTTCGAGGACGGCGTCGGCGTGGCCGGCGGCGACCAGTTCCTCGGCGGTGCGCCCGCTGAAGCCGGCCAAGGGCTGGTGGCGGAACCACACCGCCGCCCCCGCCTCGTCGCCGATCATTTCCGCGGCCGCCGAGACGATGCGCGCCACCTCGCCCACCCGCGCCTGGACCGATGGCGACCCGGGCGTCCGCGACAGCGTGTTGCGATGCAGTCGCGTCAGTCTGGAAAGATCGGCGATGCTCATCTTCAGCGCCCTGCCGACCTTTTCCGGAGACAATCCTCCGCCCTGCGAATCGGTGACGCGGGCCAGAAATGGACTGAGCATCGATGCACTTTGTGTGCGCATGGCAATAATCTATGCACAATTCGCTGAGACTTCAACCCGCATCGCCGCCTCTCGCGTGACCTTCCCGATCCCTCGCCACGCCGGCGATTGAATGGCGCCACCGGCTTCGCGCTATGATGACCGGCACGCGACGCGCGTGGACACGGTCCTCCGGAGGAACGCCAGATGAATCTGCACGTGCTGTATGGGATCGTGGCCCCGGCGCTCATCGGGCTCGTCGTCCTGGTCTTCCTGGGCATTTTCCTCATCCGCTTCCTCGGCATCGTGATGATCGCCCAGGACTCGATCGGCATCGTCACCAAGAAATTCAACATGCGCGGAAAGGGCGGCTCACTCCCCGACGGGCGGATCATCGCCTTGGGCGGCGAATCCGGCCTGCAGGCCGACACCCTGGCCCCAGGGCTCTACTTCTGGATGTTCTCCTGGCAGTACCGGGTGGACGTGGTGAAGTTCACCACCATTCCGCCGGGCAGCGTCGGCGTCGTCGAGGCCCGCGACGGTAAGCCCCTGACCCTCGGCCACGTCTTCGCCAAAGACGTCGACAGCGATTCATTCCAGAACGCCCGCCGGTTCCTCGAAAACGGCGGCGAGCGCGGCCCGCAGGTCAATGTGATGACCCCGGGCACGTTCCGGATCAACACATCGGTCTTCGATGTCGCCATCGTGCCGGCCTTCGAGGTTCCCCAGAACAAGATCGGCATCGTCACCATGTCGGACGGGACCCAGCTCAACACCGGCGAGATCGCCGGCAGGATGATCGAGGGCCACAACGGCTTCCAGGACGGTGACGCCTTCATCACCGCCGGCGGCAACAAGGGCCTGCAGGAACAGGTGCTGATGCCGGGGACCTACTATCTCAACCCCCGCCTGGTCTCGGTCGAGCTGGTGGACATGTTCCGGGTGCCGATCGGCTACGTCGGCGTGGTCGTCGCCAATGTCGGCGAGGCGCCGGCCGTCGCCGCCCCGGCGGTGGAGGGTGAGGAACAGCGGCCGATCCGGCGCGGCGCCCGGCTCGCCGAGGCCGGCCAGAAGGGCGTGCAGAAGGATCCCAAGGATCCGGGCGTCTACGCCATCAACCCCCGCACCCATTTCATCGAGCTGGTGCCGACCACCAACATCGTTCTCAACTGGGCGGACGAGAAGTCGGAGGCCCACAAGCTCGACGCCTCCCTGGTGCCGATCACCGTGCGCTCCAAGGACGGCTTCCCGTTCAACCTCGACGTCTCGCAGATCATCCACATCTCGCGGGAGAACGCAGCCCTGGTCATCGCCGAGTTCGGCAGCATGACCAACCTCGTCACTCAGGTGCTCCAGCCGGTGATCGGCAACTATTTCCGCAACAGCGCCCAGTCGTCCGACGTCATCGAATTCATCCAGGAACGGACCACCCGCCAGGAGGAGGCCAAGACCAAGATCCGCGAAGCCATCGGCAGCCATGGCGTGGAGGCCGTCGATACCCTGATCGGCGACATCTCGCCGCCGCAGGAACTGATGAAGACCCTCACCGACCAGAAGGTCGCCGAGCGCGAGGTCGAGACCTACGGCGCCCAGATGCGCGCCGAGCAGGCCCGCCAGGAACTCGAAGGCGCCCGCGCCGAGGCCAACACCCGCGAGCGGGTCGTCACCGCCAAGCGCGACGTCGAGGTGGCCACCCAGGAAGCCGACGCCCAGATCGCCCGGGCCAAGGGCGAGGCGGAGTCCAAGACCATCAACGCCCGCGCCGACGCCACCGTCACCGAAGTCACCGGCGCCGCCCAGGCCGGCCGGATCCAGGCCATCGGCGAGGCCGAGGCCACGGTCCAGAAGCTGAAGGTCGAAAGCATCGGCCAGGACGGCTACGCCCGCATCCAGATCGCCGGCGCCCTGGCCGACCATGGCATCCGCCTGGTCCCCGAGGTTCTCGTCTCGGGCGGCGGCGCGCAAGGCGGCAGCGGCATCATCGACGCCCTGCTCGGCAACATGCTCAAGGACCGCATGACCGCCCCGCAGCCTGGCGCCGAGCCGCCCGCCGCCCCGTTCCCGCCTTCGCCGGGCGGATCCTTCCAGACGTCATGGCGGCAAAAGGATCCCTGAGGGCAATAGGCGCCGGGGACACCCCGTGTGCGCCGGCCGTCGCCGCGTGCTAGGCCCGTGCCACCGCGGCGAGAGGACAGATGATGACCGAAGACTGGGCCAGCGGACGCATCGCCTTGATCACCGGCGCCACCTCGGGGTTCGGCGCCGCCTTCGCCCGGCGGGTCCTTTCCGCCGGCGGCCGGGTGATCGCCACCGGCCGCAGAACCGACCGCTTGGCGGCGCTGGAGTCCGAAGCCGCCACGGACCGCCTACTGACCCGGACCCTGGATCTGCGCGACCTGGGCGCGGCCGAGCGGCTCGTCGCCGATCTGCCGCCAGACTTCCAGGCCATCGACATCCTGTTCAACAACGCCGGCCTGGCGCTCGGCCTGGCCAAGGCCCAGGACGCCGACATCGAGGACTGGCAGGCGATGATCGACACCAACGTCACCGCCCTGGTCCGCATCACCCGGGCGGTGCTGCCGGGCATGGTCGCCCGCGACGCCGGCGACATCCTCAACATGGCCTCGGTGGCGGCGAGCCACCCCTACCCTGGCGGCAACGTCTACGGGGCGACCAAGGCCTTCGTCCGCCAGTTCTCGCTCAATCTGCGCGCCGATCTGCTGGGAACCGCGATCCGCGTCACCTCGATCGAGCCGGGCATGTGCGAGACCGAATTCTCCCTCGTCCGCTTCAAGGGCGACGCCGAAGCGGCCGCCCGCGTCTATCAAGGCATGCGCCCGCTCTCGGCCGAGGACATCGCCCTCACCCTGGAAACCATCCTGCGCCTGCCCGCCCACATCAACGTCAACACCCTCGAACTGATGCCCGTCCGCCAGAGCTTCGGCCCCTTCGCCGTGGCCCGGGACTGAGGGGTTCGGGCGCCGACGCAACCGGCGACCTGATCCCGCTGGTCTCACCACCGACGTCGCGCGCCGGGTCGCGCCGTGCCGTGGACGGGCGAAGATGCTAGACTTACGACCGGCGTCAATTCGTCGGGAGGCTTGAGGCTGGCGCGGACCGATCCATCGACGGGCGCGGCGCGGGTCGTGCTCATGGCCCTGGCCGGCAACCTGGCGGTCGCGTTCATCAAGCTGGCGGCCTTCGCGGTCACCCGCTCGACGGCCATGCTCACCGAGGCGATCCATTCGTTCGTCGATACCATCGACCAGGTCCTCCTGCTGATCGGCCAGAAACGCGGCGCGCGACCGCCGGACGAAACCCACCCGTTCGGATACGGCATGGAGATCTACTTCTGGAGCTTCATCGTCGCCCTGATGATCTTCATGGTCGGCGGCGCGCTCTCGGTCTGGCAGGGTTTCGAAAAGGTCCGCCATCCGGTGGCCATCGACCGGCCGTGGATCAACCTCGTCGTCCTGGCCCTGTCGGCGGTGTTCGAGGGCGCATCGTTCCAGGTCGCCTATCGCGGGTTCCGCGACGTCGTTCGGGGCCGGCGCGTCGATGGACGCCCGGTCCGGCTGTGGCGTTTTCTCTCCGTCAGCACCGACCCCAGCCTCTACACCACCCTGCTCGAGGACGGCGCGGCCCTGGTCGGCCTGGCGCTGGCCGGGTTGGGGGTCCTCGGCGCCGGTTGGCTGGGCCTTGCCTGGGCCGACGGCGCGGCCTCGATGGCCATCGGGGTCCTGCTCGTCGCCGTCGCCCTGTTCATGGCCAACGAGACCCGCAGCCTGATCGCCGGCGAATCGGCCGCCGCGCCGATCGTCGAACAGGCGCGCGCGGCGGTGGAAGGCGATCCGCGTGTCGCCAGTATCGTCGATGTCGCCAGCCTTCAGCTCGGGCCGCGCAACATCCTGCTGGCGGTCACCCTGACCTTTCGCGCCGGGCTCGGTGGCGAGGAGATACAGGATACCGTCGATGACCTGGTCGCCCGCGCCCGCGGCGCCGATCCTCGCATCTTCGACGTGTTCATCCGACCCTGCGCCGCGGCGCCACGGCCCTCGGATCGCCTGCGCGCGCGTTTGTGACGCCAGTCACTTGGCGCCGCGAGCGCGCCGCGCGAGATGTGGCCGTCGCCAACACGAGCTCCGCTGGGGGGGCACGATGCACCTTGAGCAAACGGCCGATGGAGCGGGCCTGCTGGCGGCGGCCAAGGCGTTCGCTCCCTGGGCGTCGGCCCGGGCCGCCCGCATGGAAGCGGCGAGACGGGCGCCGCCGGAGATGGTCGAGGCTTTGCGGGGTCTGGGCGTGTTCCGCATGCACGCGCCCGCCTGTTACGGCGGCATGGAGATGGATATCCCCTCCAGTCTGCCGGTGCTGGAAGAGCTCGCCGCCGCCGACGGGGCGGTGGGCTGGATCGCGATGATCGGATCGCACGGCGGTCTGCTGCCGATGCGACTGCCGGCGGCCACGCTCGACTCGATCTACGCCGGCGGCCCGGACGTGATCTGGGGCAGCTCGATGATTGCGGCTGGCACGGCGGACATAGTTCCCGGGGGATATCGGGTTTCCGGCCGCTGGCCTTTCGTCAGCGGCTGCCAACACGCCGACTGGATCTTCGTCCTCTGCCAGGTGACGAGGCAAGGCAGGCCGGTCGCCGGCGAGGCCGGCCACCCGAAGCTGCGCGCCGTGGCCTTGCCCGCGTCGGCCTGGACGATCGAGGACACCTGGGCGGCGGAAGGGCTCAAGGGAACCGGCAGCCATCACGTCGGTCTCGACCGGACCGAGGCGCCGCGCGCCAACAGCTTTCCGGTTTTCGACGGCGCGCCGGCCGTGTCGGGGCCGCTCTACGCGGCGCCGCTGGCGTTGATGCCTCTTCACTTCGGCGCCGTCGCGGTGGGCCTGGCGGAGGGCGCGCTGGGCGATATCGGGGCTCTGGCGAAATGCGGCAAGCGGAACCAGTTCGCCGCCACCGATCTCAGGGATTCGCCCATCTTCCATCATGAGCTGGGAAGGACGCAGGCCAAGGTGCGCGCCGCCCGCGCCCTGCTCCACGCTCAGGCGGAGCGGCAATGGCGTCTGGCTGGCGCTGGCCAAGTGGACGCCGCCGCGGCCGTCGAGACCGGACAGTCGCTTGCCTGGATCGCCCAAACCTGCGCCCGGGCCGTGGACACCTGCTATTCACTGGGTGGAAGCTCGGTCGTCTATGACACCTCGCCGCTCCAGAGGCGGATGCGCGACATCCACGCCGTCACCCAGCACATCACCCTCAGTCCCCGGCAGTATGCTTTCGCCGGCGAGATCCTGGCGGGCCACTCGCCGCGCGGTTCGATGGCCGGGAATGGATGAACCTCCAGGCGGTTGACGTTGTCGATGGTTGCAATCGGCGCGGTGCGAGAGGCATGAACTCTCCGGGGAGCCGGCGGTCAGCCGGAGAAGGCAAGGTGACAGGGGTTCGCCGGCTGGATTGGGGGTCGGATTGATGTCGATATCGCTGGCGGGGGTCCGCGCGCCGAATTCCGAGCGCCTATTTTACCAGGCCATGGTGTTGTCGATCATCGCGGCGATCGTTCTTGGATTTTCACGATCGTTTTTTCTGCGCCCGCTCTTTCCCGGGGTCCCCAGCCCGGCCGAAGCCTGGTTCTATGTCCACGGCGCTCTGTTCACCCTCTGGCTGGCGCTGTTGTTCACACAGGTCTCTCTGGTCGGCGCCGGCAAGGTCGCGCTGCATCGGCGATTGGGCGCGGCGGGCTACGCCATCGCGCCCCTGATGGTGGCGATGGGCCTGATCGGCGCCGTGATCGCCGCGCGACGCCCAGGCGGCTTCATCGGCATTCCCGCGCCTCCGTTGGCGTTCATGGTCGTGCCGACCTACGAAATCCTGCTCTTTGCCCTGTTGGCCGGCGCCGCGCTGGCCTGGCGACGCGCGCCGCAGGTGCACAAACGTCTGATCATCCTCGCGTCGATCACTCTGATCGAGCCGGCCGCGGCGCGGTGGCCTTTCGAGCCCTACATCAGTTCGCCGCCACTCGCCTTCTGGACCCAAGGCGCGTTCCTGATCCCTCTGGTCGCCTGGGACATCTATTCCCGCAAGCGCCCGCACCCGGCCACCCTCGTCGGCGCCGTCCTGCTGCTCACCGAAGCGCCGCTGCGAGAGATGATCGCCCACACGCCGCAATGGATGGCGTTCGCCCGATGGTCGACAGGGCTCTTGGGGTGATCTGACCTGGTGAGACTAAGCGGAGATCGATCGGAAATCGCCCAACCGGGTCCTGGCCTCGTCGAGCTCGGCGCAAGGCTCCTCGAAGCGCTCGCAGATCGATTGAGTAAGCCGCGGCGCGTCGGGAACTCGCCCGGAAACCCCAGAAAGATCCATCAGGGCCATGGCGCCCCGCAACTCGAAGAGCAGGGCCTCCTGTTCGCGCGCGACAGCGATCGCCTCTCGGTAGAGCCGTTCCGCCGCGGCCGGGTCGCGCCGGACGGCCAGGTGGCCCAGGCGACGCAGCAGTTCGGAGCGAAGCCATTGCTGAGAGGCGCACGGACCGCCGTCGAGCGCCGCCTCGAAGCAGGCTCTGGCGCGGTCGTCGGCGCCCGTCTGCGCGTGGATGTCGCCGGCGATCAGGAGATAGCGCGGCAAGTGCTGCATGGCGAAGCTGACGCTCGGCCGTTCGAGGATTCGATCCACGGCGGCGGTGGAAATCGCCTCGCCCCCGATCACGGCCAGCCGCGCCTGCGCCAGATTGACCAGATCCAGATAGTATTCGGCTCCTTCGATTTCGGAAACGACCTCGGCCATGCGCCCCGCGTCGCCCCTCAACCCCTCCCAGTCGCCCGCCAAATAGCGTGTATAGATCAGCATCGTCAGGTAGATCAGCCCCGCCATCGTTCCGGCCCGCGGCAATTCGGCGGTGAGGTGGGCGCAGCATCGTTTCCATGATTGCAATCGCCCGAGCGCCAACTCGCTCACCAGCAGCGCGGTGCGCGGCTGGGTCAGAGGCGACATGAAATAATATTCCTCGGGCGCCAGTCCGGAGCCGGCGTCTTCGAGCAGCGGCGTGGTCGCTTCGGCGATCGCCTTGGATTGGACGAAACGTCCCATGAAGCCGAGCGGCGTGGCGGCATTGGACTTCACCAGGGCCCGGTCGAGGGCGCCGGCGGTATCGGGGAGGCCGTCATAAGCCGCATCGACGCTCCGCAGGGCCCCCTCCAGATCGCCGGCCCCATAATAGCCGATCCACAGCCGACTGCCGGCCAGCGCGGTCGCCCGCCGATCGCCAAGTCGTCGGGCAAGGGCGTAGGCGCTTTCGTAGGCCGAGGTCACTCCCGGCGCCGAATGACCCACCGCGCCCATCGATACCCCGCCGATCATCATCCGCAGGCCCAGTTCCAGGCGGTCGCGTTCGACGCCTTCGGCAAGTGACCGCGCCGCCTTCAGCCCGCGGTCGAGCTGGGCCAAGCCCTCCTTCCACGAGCCGCCCCTGAGGGTCTTGATCGCCGCGGCGCGCCAGGCGTCGGCGGCCTCCCGGGCTTGGCCCGCCTCGCTGAGATGGTGCGCCAGGAGTTCCGGGTGGGTTTCCACCCTCTCGCTGAAGGCTCGCTTCAGCACACCGGCGATCTGTCCGTGGAGAGCCTGGCGCGGTCCACGCAAAAGCGCGCCGTAGGCGATGTCGAGGATCAGGGCGTGTTTGAAAACATAGCCCGCGTCCGCGCCGGCGCCGCTGGGAAAGATGAGGTCGGCTTCGATTAACTGGCGAAGCGCCTTGTCCAGGTCGGCGTCGGAGCGCTCGGCCACCGCCGCCAGCAGGGCATGGGGAAACTCCCGGCCGATGGCCGCGCCGATCTGGGCGATCTCGCGGACCGGCCCCAGGCGATCGAGCCTGGCCAGGAGCGAGGCCTGCAGGGTCGCCGGCACCGCGATGGCCGGCAAACCGCCGGCCATCGCGGGCCGGGTTCCGAGCCCTTGCACGGAGGCGCCCTCCAGGACCGTGCGGGTGATCTCCTCGATGAACAGCGGCACGCCGTCCGCGTGGTCGAGGATCTGGTTGACCACCGCTTCCGGCAGGCGCTTTCCCGCCGCCACCCGCGCGACCATCGCCTTGGCGTCGATGTTGCGCAATCGGGACAGGGTCAGATTGGTGACGTTCGGCTGCCCCATCCACTCGGCGGGCGGCTGGAACTCGGGCCGGTAGGTCAGCACCATCATGATCGGGATGCCCGATCCGAGCGCGCGAGACTGGGCGCGGAGCAGTTCGAGCGAGCTGGGATCGTTCCAGTGGGCGTCCTCGATCACGTGGAGTCCCGGACTGATCTCCGCATCGCGCAGCGAGAGCTGCACCAGAAGGCGAACGGTTTCGTCCTTGATCTGCCGCGGGGTGAATTCCAGCGGCGGGTAGCGGCCCTCCGCGGCGAGGGACAGGAGCGAGGCCAGAAGGCTGACGGCGACCGGCGCGATCCGTCCCTGGGCCTGCCGGATCATCGCTTCGAGCTTGGCCAGCTTTTCCGGCGGGGTGTCGGTCGAGACGAAAGAGCAACGCGACTCCAGGGCCCGAATGGTCGGCGAGAGCGGGCTATCGACGGACCGGGGGGCGCAATGGTCGATCTGTTCGTGGTGGTCGTGACCCTTGATGCGATCGCGGAAGGCGGCGACCAGCCGGGACTTGCCGACACCGGGCTCGGCGCGGATCAGCACCACCTGGGGTTCGCCGTCCCGCGCGCGGTCCCACCGCCGCAGCAGGATTTCGAGTTCCTCCTCGCGACCGACCAGTGGCGTGCGGGTCGATCGCAGCGCCTCGAACCGGCCCAACTGGTCATTGGCGGCCCGCACCCGAAAGGCCGGCTGATGACGAGAGAAGCCCTTTAGTTCGACCGCGCCCAGATCCTCATAGTCGAACAGGCGGCTGGTCAGTTCCCGGGTGGAGGCCGAGATGACGATTCCTCCCCGATCGGCCAGTGACTGAAGACGCGCCGCGAGGTTGGGGGTCTCTCCGGCGATCGCCTGCTCTCGGGCGGATCCCTCGCCGATCAGATCGCCGACGATCACCCACCCCGTCGCCAGGCCGATCCTCGCCTGAAGTCGCCCCGCGCAGGTCTCCAGGGCCTCCACCGTCGCCGCCAGGGCCAGGGCGGCCCGCACACCGCGTTCGGCGTCGTCTTCATGGGCGGCGGGATAGCCGAAATAGGCCAGCACGCCGTCGCCCATGTATTTGGCCACGAAGCCGCCCAGCCTTTCGATGACGGAGGCGGCGGAATGGTGGTAGGCCGAGATCACCTCCCGATAATCCTCGGGGTCCAATTCGGTCGAAAGACGGGTGGAATCGGCGAGGTCACAGAACATCACCGTGACCAGGCGGCGCTCCGGCGATGTCGCCGGGCCAGCCGCGATCGTCTTTTTCACCGGTTCGGCGCCGTCACCCTGTCTCGCGCCGCAGCCGACGCAGAATCTGGCCCCCGGCGGATTGGTCTGGCCGCACGAGGCGCAGGCGGGCGCGAGCCCAGCGCCGCACTGGGCGCAGAATCTGGCGTCGCCGATGGCCTCCCAATCGCAGGTCGGACAGCGCACGGGTTCAGCGCCTCCTCACGCGGCGATCCGCGCCAGTTCGGCCAGCACCAACAGGCCGAAGGCGCCCTGCGCCACGCGCATCGCCAGTTGGAAATGTTTGAACTTGGCGCTGCATATTCCCGCCAGCGCATGCAGATGACGCAATTTATCGGTCTGCTCGGTACTCGGGTCCAACGACTGCATCCGTTCGACATAGGCGTCGGCGGAAAGCTTGAACACCGCCGACTCCCAGAAGATGTGGTCCGCCCGCCGCCGCCGGAAACGCGGCAACACGGTGGCCAGCGAGAAGTGACACGAGACCAGAAAGCCCGCCGCCGCCGCGAGGAACAGGCCGACCTTGCCCCAGTAACGCCAGGAATCGACGCCTCGCGCGCCGTGCAGCCCGGCCAGGGTGTCGAGGCAGAAGAGCACCATCGCTCCGCCGAAGGCCAGCAGCACGCCCGATTTACCGTCGCACAGGACGATGTTGTCCTGCAGCACCGCCCGCTCGAAGTCGGCAAAGCTGTTGCGCAGCGCGGTGCGTTCGAACGCCCCGACCCGATCCAACATGGTAACCATCGGCGCGGACCCCCGCATTCACGGCCTCGACCCTGGGCGGCGCGCCGCCGGCATTGCGTGACCCCGATCACAGCGCGGGCGATCCGGCGGCCCGATGCCGCAGCGTCGCGAGACGACTATGACAAGGAAGCCGGAAAAGTCGATTCAAGCACACCGTGTTCCTTGGCGCCCCCGATTCAATCGGAGCGGATGGCGCCCTAGAGCGGGAAACCCCGACGCACCGAGGCCGACAGCGCCGCCCGGTCCAGAAGTTTCACGCCAAATGGGCCGATGTCGATCCACCCTTCGCCGCGCCATGCCGCCAGCTTGCGGTTGACCCCTTCGCGCGAAGCGCCGATCAGTCTGGCCATCTCGCCCTGAGCGAGCGCGACCGCGCCCCGTTCCCGTTCGAGCAGCAAGCCGGCCAGGCGCGAGCCCAGATCGAGCAGAGCGGTTTCCCGCACCAGGACATCGGTCGTCCGCAGCCGCCGGGCCAGAAGGGCCAGGAGTTCCATGGCGGCGGAGGGTTCTTCGCGGAGGATCTCGATCACCGCCGCGCGGCCGATACGCCAAAGTTCGACTCGCGAGAGCGCCCGCACGTCGGCCGAGCGGGCGCCGCCGTCGAGCACGCCCATTTCGCCGACCAGCGCGCCGGGGCCGAGCGTGGCCAGGCACACGTCGCGCCCGTCCCCGGCCGGAGAGACGATCTCCACGTCCCCCACCAGGATCACGAAAGCGGCGTCGGCCTCATCGCCGGTGACGAACAGGGGACCGCCCGGGGCGAGCCGCACCAGCGTCCCACGGGCCGACAGCCGCTCTCGCCGTTCCCGCGACAGCACCGCGAACACCGGGTTTCTCGACAGCGCGGCGAGAACCCTCTCGGGCAGGCCGGCCTTTGGAACCGTCCCCACCGTCTGATCCATTCGGCGCTTTCCCCGCGGCGGCGGGCAGACTAGCATTTGAACGCCGGGGGGCAAGTTCGATGACTTGGCGTTCAGCCTGTGATCGATGTCATAGGTGTCCTCCCCGCCGCGGGGTTCATCGCCTGACCGCCCCGCGATATCGGCGAAGGAGGAAAGGGGGTCCGCGTGGGACAATGGATCGGGCGACTGGCCCCGCGGGCCTGTATCGGCGCGGCCACACTCCTCGCCGCCTCGGCCGGCGGCGCGTGGGCCGAGCCGGCGACCGAGGCGGCGGGTCCCGTCACCATCGGCGAAGTCGTGGTCACCGCGCAGAAACGCACGGAGAACCTGCAGCGCGTGCCGCTGACCATCGCGGTGGTCCCAGGAAGCCAGCTCCAGGCTCGCGGGATCGACACCCTGGCCGCCACCGCGACCCTGGTCCCCGGCATGGTCTTCTCACGGGCCCCCGACGACGGGCTGGGGTTCACCTTCCGCGGGCTCGGAACGCCGGCCCGAACCCAGTCCTTCGATCAATCCATCGCCGTCTTCCTCGACGGCGCCTTCCTCGGCAAGGGCCGGCTCTACGGCGCCAATCTGTTCGACATCGACCAGATCGAGTTCGTCAAGAGCACCCAAAGCACCCTGCTCGGCAAGAACATCGACGTCGGCGCGATCTCGATCGTCACGCGCAAGCCCGGCTCGGTCTTTTCCGGTTCGATCGGTGCGAGTTATGAGGCCGATCACGGCGGATACATCCTGGACGGGGCCGTGGACCTCCCGGTTTCGGACAAGCTGACGTTCCGGGTGGCCGGGCAGTGGACGGACACCAATGGCTGGGTTCACAACAGCGTCGATGACCGGGAATTGCCGATCGACAAGAACCTCGGCGCCCGAATAACCGCGGCATACACGCCGTCAGACAATGCCAAATACACCCTGACCTACCAATACACCGACGACGACCGCATCGGCAACGGCTACCAGTATGTGGATCCCGATCATCTCCTGCCGCCGAATCTGGGGGAAGGCGTCCTGGATTTCAACAAGGCCGGCTACACCTCGGCGGGCGACGGCGGTGACGACAGCCACCGCATCAAGGCGCACTTCCTGGATCTCGACAGCCAATGGCGCGCCGGCCCTTTCCGGATCACCAGCGTGACGTCGGCGATCGCCTACCGGTTGCGGTTCGTGGACGATTTCGACTTCGGACCCAAGGATGACAATGTCTGGATCCGCAACGAGCGTTACTGGCAGGCCTCGGAAGAATTGAGGGTGGCTTCCCCCTTGGAGAGGCGATTTTCCTGGGTGGCGGGCGTCTTCGCCTTCTACAGTGACTGGTCCTCGGACGAACTTCAGCACTACGACACGCCGGTGCAGGTCGGCCCGACATCCTTCGACACCATCTTCCTTGGATCGTTCATCAATGAAATCAAGCAGCGCACAACCAACCTGTCGGCCTTCGCACAGGGGACGTGGCGCTTCACCGATCGTCTGCGCCTCGAAGGCGGACTGCGTTACACCGATGAGATCAAGCATGGCTCGTGGACGCGGCCGGCGCTGGCCCCCTTCACCCTTTGGAACGAGGTGATCAACCCGCCTTTTCCCAAGACGCCCCTGGACTTCTCGGCCAATTTCCCGACCGGCAACCTTTCTCTGCAATACGATCTTCGTCCGACGACCATGCTCTACGCCGCCTATGGCGAGGGGGAAAAGAGTGGCGGCTTCGCCGATTCCGCCCGGGTTCCTTCCGGCGACCCGGCCATCGACGCCAGAATCGAGAACGAACGCTCCCGATCGGTCGAGGCCGGGGTGAAGGCCACCGTGTTCAATGGCGCGGCCCATCTCGACCTCGCGGCGTTCTACACCCACATTCACAACTTCCAGGACCTGTATTTCACCGGCTCCGAATTCATCTCGCAGAACATCCCGATCCGTAGCTTCGGAGGAGAAGCCTCGTTCGTCTGGCAAATCCGCTCCTGGCTGAAGAGCGACAATTCCTGGACCTACAGCGACGCCAGGGCCTTGCTCGATCCGAGTTTCACCCCTTCCCAGTCGCCGAAATGGACCGGATATTCCGGCCTCGTGTCGCAATTCCCGGTTTTCGGCGACGCCTTTCTGATCGATACCAGCGCTTATCTGCGATACCGCTCGTCGATGCATAACCTCAGGTCATGGGAGTTCCGCTCGGCGCCCCTGACCACCCTGGATCTGTCGCTCGGGCTGCGGCCACGAGGCGGTCGATGGCAGGTCGGCATCGTCGCAACCAACGTGACCAACGCCGTCTCCGCCGAATTCAGCTTTCCCGCGCCAGATCCCACCCTCGCCAGTTCAATCAAGATCGAAGCGCCTGTCGAGGGCCGCAGGATCCTGCTTCGCTTCGCGATGGACTACTGATCGTCTTGAACCGGCCCGACCGCGGTCTGTTCGCGCGCCGCGGAACATCCGGCCTCGCCGCGGGGGGCGGCGGCGGCCCGTCGCACACGCGCGGGCGAGGGCTGGTGATCGGGATTTGCCTGGTGATCGCCGGACTGGAAGGATACGCCATTCAGGCCCTCGGCGTCGCCGCGCCGAGAATGGCCCCCTCGCTGCACATGGCGCTGCAGCAGGTCGGCTATGCCGCGAGCGCGACCATGGCGGCCATGGGGCTCGGGGCGATCGCCGGCGGCTGGCTCGCCGACCGCTTCGGGCGAAGACGGGTGATGACCATCTCGGTGGTGGTTTTTGGCCTTTCCACCCTGCTCACGGCGGCGGCCTGGAGCGCCGACGCCCTGGTTCTCGTTCGCCTGGCGACGGGTCTGGGTCTGGGCGGGGCGATGCCGAACATCATCGCCGTCGCCTCCGAGATCTCGACCCCGGAACGTCGCGCGCGGGCCGTCACCACCGTCTCCGTCGGACTGCCGGCCGGAGCGGCGACCGCGGCGCTGGTCACCCGGGTTTTCTCGCACGGATTTGATTGGCGGTTGATTTTCGTGATTGGCGGCATTCTGGCTCTGCTGGTTTCGCCCGCGGTCGCCCTGCTCCTGCCGGAGCCGGCCCGACGCGACCCGGCCGCCCGGTTCGTCGATCGCCGTGCGATCCCCGCCTTGTTCTTCGAGGGCAGGTGGATTGCCACCCTCCTCCTGTGGATCGCCATCTGCCTGACCATGATCGTCCTCTCGGTAATGACCAACTGGCTGCCGACGCTGATGATTGCCAAGGGCTTTTCAGGCGATGCCGGATCCTTGGCGGCCTTGGTGTTCGGCGTCGTCGGGGCCGGCGGCGGCCTCGCCCTGGGACGCCTGATCGATCGCGCCGGCTTTGCGTGGCCGCTCGCGGCGACCTTCACCGCCCTGGCCGTGGTGACGGCGGCCTTGGCCGCGGTCAGCGGCCTGGGTCCGTCGATGTTGCTGGTAGGGCTGGCCGGATTCCTGGTCGTCGGCGCCCAGTTCGCCATCTACGCGATGTTTCCGGTGTACTATCCCTCGCCAGTGCGCGGCACGGGGGCCGGGGCCGGCGTCGCCGCGGGGCGGGTGGGCTCGATCATCGGACCGACCGTCGCGGGCATCTTGCTTGAGCGTGGGGCGAGCGGCGATCAGGTGGTTCAGGCCATGCTTCCGGCCGTCCTGGGGGCCGGAATGGCCGCCGTCCTGGTGTCGGTGATCGGCGATCCCCATCGGGACTGATCGTTCCCGAAGCGGCGCGTTCGCCGCCTCGGGTGCGCCGCCCACTCGAAACTGTCGACCATCAGCCCGGTCCCAACCGCGTCAGGACCGTGGCGCGGAATCCGCGACGCGCGATCAATGCCGACGAGGCCGAAGCGTCCGCCAGAGCTCCGGTCCCTTGGCCGAAAGCGCGGGATTGAGAGAAACCCGGTCTATCCCGCCGGCGCGTTCTCGCGGAACACCCGCAGCTGCGCCTCCAGCGCCCGGCCGAAAGCCGGGCGGCCTTCGCAGCGCCGGCGATAGGCGTCGAGATTGGCGAACCTCGCCAGCATGCCGCAATCGACCAGTTCGCGCAGCACCGTGGTCATCATCAGGTCGCCGGCGGTGAAGCGGCCTTCCAGGCAGTCCTTGTCGCCCAGCCAGGCGGAGAGCGCCTCCAGCCGGAGGGTCAGCGCCGCCTCGAGCCGCGGTCGCGGGGCCGGCTCCTCGATGTGGAGGAAGTTCTGCGCCTGCGGTTCGATCGAATTCATCGCCGCGAACACCCAGCTCGCCACCCGCGCCCGCCCGGCCGCGTCGCTGGGCGCCAGCGCCTCGGATTTCGCCGCGATGTGCAGCACGATGGCCCCGGATTCGAACATTTCGACCTCGCCGTCGCGATAGGCTGGAACCTGGCCGAACGGCTGCCACGCCCGATAGTCCTCCGACCCCCGCGCCTCACCGCCGATCAGCCTGGCCTCGTACGCCAGCCCCGCCTCCTCCAGCGCCCAGCGCACCCGCAGATCCCGCACATAGCCCTGCGCGAAGGTTGGAACCCAGCGGAAGGCGGTGACTTCGATGGTCATGTATTTCCTCCTTGCGGCGCCGATTGCCTTGGGATGTGACGGCCCGGATCGCGAGTCCACGGGGGGTTGGACGCGTCCGCTCACTTTGTCCGCTCCACGATTGCTGACCTGCGCGCTCTCGCGGCGGCGACGAATTTCGTGCGCATCTCGTTGAAGATATTGGGCGGCAACAAGCCGTGGGCCGCGCTCTTCGCGTCCCGCGGCCTGGCGAAACGCAGGTCCGGCCCGGGCCAGATGAAACGGTTGGCGTCGGTGACCACTATCCACGAACGATCGTCGTCCAACCCCAGACGCCTCTTGGTGGCAAGCGGCAGTTCGATCGCGAGCGAGACGTCGGCCGGGGGCGCATGGGTGATCGGCAGCACCGTGACCAGGGGTCCCTCGGGATCGTCCCTGGTGACCAGGATCACCGCGCAGGGCCGGTCCTTGGCGCCTTCCTCGATGCCTCGCGAAGCCTCATCGCGCCAGAGAAAGGCGTATCGAATGACCAGTCCCGCGACCGGCGCCGGCAGCGGCACGGTCAGTTATTTCGTTCGTGGTCGAAGTCGGCGGCCTGCGGCGGGGCCTGGCTGGCTTCGATCGCCGCCAGATCCGCCTCGGTGAAATCGTCCAGACCCATGACCCTGCGCTCACGGCGCCTGAGCCGCTGGTATTCGTCGGCCGCCATCAGCACCAGGCTCTCCCGGCCGTGATTGGTGATTGTCACGGGCGCCTTCAGCGCCGCTTCACGGTAACGGCCGAAGCTCTTCTGGAACTGGGCGGATGTCACGCTGTCATGGGCCATGGGTTTCTTCCGAAATCCATATTATCCGCGTTACACGGCATTTCAATCCCGGTGGGCGCCGGACGGGCCGATGAGGGGAAGGCCCGCGCCCTTGGTCCCCGCGGTCCCGGCCGCCCGGACGAGCGTCCCCAGCGTCGCGGCCGACGGCTTGACCGTGCGGCGTTGCGTCGCCCGATCGACGGCGACCAGGCCGAAGCGCTGTCCGAAGCCGAGGAGCCATTCGAAATTGTCGAGCAGCGACCAGTAGAAGTAGCCGCGGACATCGGCGCCCTGGGCGATCGCCTCGGCCAGGCCCTCGACGGCGGTGGCGATGAACGCCGCGCGGCGGCTGTCGTCCTCGCCAGGATAGCCGTTTTCGGTGACCATGATCGGGATCGACCAGCGCGCCGACAGCCATCGGCAGACCGCGCCCAGCGCCTCCGGGCGGTCTTCCCAGCCCATGGTGGTGAGAACCGCCCCGCGCGCCGGACCGGCGCCGCCGTCGGCGCGGGAAACGGTGCGCGAATAGGTCTGGACGCCGACGAAATCGTCACCGGCGGCGGCGTCCAGGAACGGGGCGTAGAGCCGCTCGCGGCGGGCGTCGCGCAGGGCCTCCGCGCCCGGCCCGGCGTCCTCCTCGGAGATCGCCAGAGTCATCCCGACCGGCACGCCCGGCCGTTCCGCGCCTATCGCCGCGCGCGCCGCGGCATGGGCGGCCAGGCCCTGGCCGAGAATGGCCGCCTCGTCGGAGAACAGGAAGAAGCTGGAAAGCGGCGCGCCCAGCGCGGCCTCGGCGGCGCGGGCCGCCGGGGAGACCCGGTCGTGGAAGTAGCGGCCGGCGACCAGCGGGAGATTCAGTTCGTTGATCGTGCAGGCGGCGGCCATGCCCTCCAGCGCCCGCGCCGCGCATGAGCAATAGTCGGCGAACCGCGCCGGGAAATCGGCCGCGCCGAAGCCGCCCAGGCGGGCCATCCAGCGCGGCTGGGTGAAATGATGGAAGGTCACCACCGCCGCCACTTCGCGCGCCCGGCAGGCGTCAATGCAGCGCCGGTAGTGGTCGAGCGCCGCCATCGAATAGAACCCCGGCTCCGGTTCGATCCGCGCCCATTCGATCGAGAACCGCCAGGCGTTGAGGCCGAGGTCGGCGACGATGGCGATGTCCTCGGCGAAGCGATGATAGTGGTCCGCCGCGTCGCCGGAGGGTTCGGCGAACAGCGAGGGCGCCGCGTGCTCCAGCGCCCAGCAATCGGAATTGACGTTGCCGCCCTCGACCTGGTGGGCCGCCGTCGCCGCTCCCCACAGGAAGCCGGCGGGAAAAGCGCCCATGGGTGTTATGTTGGGACGCAAGTATGCACGCATCTCATTCCGTCACGCCCTGACCCTCCCGCGCCTCTCGCCGCTCCGAAAAAATCCAGCTCCTCCACCGCAGGGGGAGGTGGCGCGGCGCTCTTTCTTGCGCCGTGACGGAGGGGGTTCTCCGCTCCACGGCGCTGCGGAAAACCCCCTCCACCCCCTCGTCCTTCGGCGAGGCGGTCCCCCTCCCCCTACGGTGGAGGAGCTTGATTTTGCCAACCGGCGTGCATGTGGGAATCTGGCGCAATGGACGATCCGAAGGCCACCAAGGCGCGGGCGAGGACGCTTCGGCGGCGGATGACACTGCCGGAGGTCCTCCTCTGGCAGTGCCTGAGGCGACGCCAAGTCGAGGACTTTCAATTTCGCCGCCAACATCCGATGGGGCCATTCGTCCTCGATTTCTATTGTCATCGGGCAAAACTCGCCATCGAGATCGATGGCTACTTCCATGGCGTCGAGGGAGCCCCCGAGCGCGATGAGGCCAGGGACGCGTGGTTCGCCGCCCGAGGCGTCCAGACACTGCGCATTCCGGCGGCGACGATTCTCGGCGACACCGAAAGCGCGGTCGATGCGATCCTCGCGGTCATTCGGCAGATCTAGTTCCTCCACCGTAGGGGGAGGTGGCGCGGCGCTTTTTCTTGCGCCGTGACGGAGGGGGTTCTCCGCTCCACCGGCGCTGCGGAACACCCCTCCCCCTACGGTGGAGGAGCTTTGCTCCGGAGGAGAGTTCTTGCCTAAAGCCAGCGCCCATGGAAACGCCGCCGGCGCTCACGGGCTTCTTGGGCGCGAGGTGAAGTTGAAGATATAGGCCCGCCGGCGCCGATCGACGGTGCGGTTGCCGGAGGTGAAGTGCGGCGTGCCGTAGTTGTGGACGGTGGCCCCGCCGGCCTTCAGCGGGCAGGCGACGGCCTTGGTGAGATCGAGGGCCGCCTCGGCGCCGCGGATGGCCAGGAGGCGTTGGGAGTAGTCGGGCGCGCCGCTGGCGACGTAATGCGGCAGCATCGGCGAGCGGTGCGCGCCGGGAACGAAATGCATGCAGCCGTTCTCCTCATCGACGTCGTCCAGGGCCAGCCAGAACTGCACCACCTCGTCGGCGGGAATCTCCGCGCCGGCCGGCGCGTGCGGCATCCGGGAATAGGAAAAGTCCTGATGCCAGGGGGTTTCGGCGGTCTGGCCCGGCTCCTTGTAGATCAGCATGTCGAAGACCGGTTTCGGCTCGGGGACGCCGAGCAGGAGGGCGGCGATCTCGCGGGCCGCGTCGAGGGCCGGGTTGTCCCGGAAGAGCGGATGGTAGGCCGACGGGATCATGATCTGGCGGGTGATCCCGCCCAGCGGATTGTCGGTGGGGCGCACGTCGATGGCCCCGGCCAGCATGTCGTCATAGACCGCGCCGATCGCCTCCACGGTCGCCGCGTCGGCGAGTTGCGGGATGGCGAGAAATCCGTCCCGCCGGAACGCATCGACCGCCGCCTTGTCCATCCGCCGCCTCGCACCTCAAGTTGCGCCGCCAGTCTGCCGGTCCCGCCGGCCGGGCGCAACATTAAATCGATCTGTTGACAACGGCGCACATTCGGTCGAATCCTGCCATTGCAGTCGTCTGAGATCGAGAACCGCACACGTCCAACCGGCGAAGCGCGGGCGAACCCAGGGGGGAACATGAATAGCAAAGCCCTGCTCGTCGGTGTCGCGTTGACCGGACTCACCGCTTCGGGCGCCTTCGCCACGTCGGCCTCGGCCGCCGCGGCCGGCGCCGACGAGACAGGTTCCACGAGCGTTTCGGAGGTCGTCGTCACCGCCGAGAAACGATCCGAGAACATCCAGGTCGTGCCGGTGACCATGACCGTGGTCAATCAGGCTGAGCTGACCCGCGCCAATGTCCTGACCACCACCGATCTGGTGCGCACCGTGCCGGCCCTGACGGTCTCGGACCAGGGCGTCTTCCAGATCCGCAGCATCGGCACCGAGGGCTTCGGCCGCTCGGCGGAACAGTCGGTCTCCGTCGTCCTCGACGGCGTCGTCCTCGGCCGGACCCTGACCAACGCCCTTTATGACATCGATCACGTCGAGGTGCTCGACGGCCCGCAGGGAACCCTGTTCGGCAAGAACGCCACCGGCGGGGTGGTCAACATCGTCACCAACGCCCCGGTCCTGGACAAATTCGAGGCCATCGGCCACGTCGATGTCGGCAATCACGACTACATCCACGCCTACGTCATCGAAAACATCCCCCTGGGCGACGACGCCGCCCTGCGCGTCAGCTTTCATCACGACACCACCGGCCACATCGTCTTCAACACCCTCTATGATCTGTGGGATCACAACAGCGACGACGGGGTGCGGGCGCGCCTGCTGTGGCGGCCCAACGACAAACTGACCATCAATCTTTCCGGCGATTATCAGAAGCTCGACAGCAACGGCGTCAACGGCGTCGCCGACTTCGCCGGCGCGCAGGTCTACACCGCCGCCCCGGCCGGCTCAGTGCTGGCCGCCACCCTGGCCGGCTGCGGCATCGTCGCCAGCCCGAACAACAACAAGGTCTGCGCCAACAGCCTCTACTCTGCCGGAACGCCGATCGGCGACACCTACGGCCGGTGGAACGCCGGCGGATCGCTGCAGATCGACTATGCCCTGCCCTTCGGCCTGACCTTCACCTCGATCACCGCGGTGCGACAGACGACCAATGAGGACTTCCACGTCCACGCCGATATCGCCGGCGAATTCGGCGACACCCTGCCGTCGAACATCCTCGACCGGAATCTGGTGCCCTACTTCGACCGCACCTGGAGCGAGGAGGCGCGCATCGCATCACCGGCCACCGACACGGTGAACTTCGTCGCCGGCGTCTACTACTCGCGGACCTTCACCCACGACGAGATCGACCAGTCCGGCACTTTCGGCATCCCGCTGGGCGGACTGGAGTTTCGCCGCTTCTACGACCAGTACAGCCACCAGGACAACTACGCCGGCTTCGGCCAGGTGAACTGGAACGTCACGTCGGCGCTGCGCCTTTTCGTCGGCGGCCGGGTCACCCATGACGATCTGGACGACTTCAGCCGCAACAAATTCACCAACGCCTTCCCGGCCGGGCCGTTCATCTACACCGGCGACACCGGCTTCTTCTCCGTCCTGCCGGTCAATTCGTGCACCGTCGCCGGCGGCGTCCCGTACGATACGGTGCAGAAGCCCTGTCCGGCGGGAACCAGCGTCAACGACCCGGCTCGACTATCGACGACCGGCCTCAGCGGCAAGGTCGGGGCGGAGTACCAGGTGAGCCCACGCCTGATGGTCTACGCCACCATCGCCCGAGGCTACAAAGGCCCGTTCCTCAACGAAGCGGCGACCTACATCGCCACCCTGCCGCAGACGCCGCTGGTGGTGAAGTCGGAGTTTCCGTTGGACGAGGAACTCGGGTTCAAGGCGACGATCCGACGCTTCGCCCTCGACGTCAGCCTGTTCAACGACAAGGTCGAGAACTTCCAGACGACGATCTACGTGCCGCCGTCCAGTTCGATGTCGCTGGCCAACTTCATCCAGGGCAACGCCCCGCATGCGATCACCCGCGGCATCGAGGCGACCCTGTTCGGACCGATCAGCGAGTCCTTCGACGTCAACGCCGGAGCGATCTACAACGACGCCCATTTCAATTCGAGCTTCACCGTCAACTGCGCCACCGGCCCGTGCCCGGCCATCCGCCAGCTGCCGTTCGCGCCGAAGTTCAAGGCGACGCTGTCGGGCGACTTTCATCGCCACCTTACCGATCGGGTGGACGGCTTCGTCCAGGCCGATCTGGCCTACTCCAGCCCGTACTACTACAGCTCCTCGCCGGGCTTCCCCTCGACGCCGTCGCACTACCTCCTCGGCGCCCGCGGCGGCCTGCGCACGCCCGACCGGCGCTTCGGGTTCTCCGTCTTCTGTCGCAATTGCCTCGACGAGCGCTATCCGATCAGCTCCGCCCCCGACGGCTTCGCCGCCGACGACGGCGCTTTCGTCTCCGCCACGGCGGGCGGCCCGACGCCCGTGGGCGCCTCGACCTATCAGTTCCTGACCATCGACAGTTTCCGCGTGGTCGGTGTGACCCTCGACGCCCGTTTCTAGTGATCAGGCTAAGACCATTTATGCGCATCAAAAGGCTCCTCCACCGTAGGGGGAGGTGGCGCGGCGCTCTTTCTCGCGCCGTGACGGAGGGGGTTCTCCGCCACGCCGGCGTCGGAGAAGCGGAGAACCCCCTCCACCCCCTCGTCCTTCGGCGAGGCGGTCCCCCTCCCCCTACGGTGGAGGAACTCGATTTTGTGAATCGTCCGCCTGAGTCAGGGCGGTAGGACACGCCGTGCCGGCGCCGTCGCGTTCACCACCGGCCAATACCCGCGACGGCGCCGATCGGCCGCCGCGCCTGTTGGCCGGCATCAGCTTCCTCACCCCCGCCGACCTGCCGGACTGGTCGGCCGGCCCGCGCGGCGATGAGGCCACGATCCTCGCCGCGGTCAAGGCGGCCGGCTACGAAGCCATCCAGACCCTCGATCCCGCCGCCGCCCTGGCCGCCGGCCTGATCCCCACCGGCCTCGCCCGCATCTTCCACGACGTCGAAAAGATGCGCGACACCGTCGTCCGCTGGCGCGACGCCGGCTGCGACTGCACCACCATCCAGCTCGGCGACGGCTTCGAGAGCGACGACGAGATGGCCCGCCTGGCCGAGGCTCTGCTGACGATCTCCATCGCCGAGCGCCATCCGGTCTATCTCGAGACCCACCGCGCCACCATGACCCAGGACATCAGGCGCACGCTGGACCTCATCGGCCGTTTTCCCGAGCTTCGCTTCAACGGCGACTTCGGCCATTGGTATATCGGCCACGAACTGACCTATGGCGACATGGACATGAAGTTCGAGAAGATGACGCCGGTGTTCGAGCGGACGCGTTTCATGCATCTGCGCGTCTCGTCGGGCGCCTTCGGCCAGCTCACCGCCAGCGACCCGGCCGAGGCCCGCCATCTCGACTACTACCGCCGCATGTGGACTGCCAGCTTCACCGGATTCCTGGCCTCGGCGGCGCCGGGCGACTACTTCGCCGTTCACCCCGAACTCCTCCCCGCCCGCGCCTTCTACCCCAAGATGATCCCCGGAGAGGATGGCGCCACGCGCGAGGAGAGCGACCGCTGGACGCAGGCCGCCTTCCTCATCGAAGTCGCCCGCGCCTGCTTCGCCGAGGCGCAGGTCGCCGCACGATCACCCTCGCCCCCATGAAGTCCTACTGCGTCACAACCGGAGCGCGGGCTTCCAGCCCGCCCTTCGAATCAAGGGCAATGGCGTGACTTCGGTTTCGTCGGTCAGCGACGCCGTGGCGCTGGGGGAAGAAGGGCGGGCTGGAAGCCCGCGCTCCGAAAAACCATGCCGATATGCCGCCCGCGCACTCCTCGCCATCCTCGCGCTCCTGACCCTCTCCACCCCCGCCCAAGCCCGCACCCTCGACGGGACGCCTGTGATCGTCCAAGCCCCGGCCGGCAAACTCGCCGGCCGCGCCCTGAACGGCGTCGAGGGCTTCGCCGGCATCCCCTATGTCCGGCCGCCGACCGGCGCCCTGCGCTGGCGCGCGCCGCAGCCGGCCCCGGCCTGGGCCGGCGTGCGCGACGCCGCCGCCTTCGGGAACGATTGCCCGCAGCAGCGCCTGCCCTTCGACGCCACCCCCTCCACCCAGCCGACGGGCGAGGACTGCCTGGCGCTGAATATCTGGCGTCCAGCCGGGGCCAGGCGCCTGCCGGTGATGGTGTGGATTCACGGCGGCGGCTTCGTCATGGGATCGAGCGCCTCGCCGGTGCTCGATGGCGCGGCGCTCGCCCGGCGCGGGGTGGTGCTGGTCAGCTTCAACTACCGCCTGGGCCGCTTCGGCTTCTTCGCCCATCCCGCCCTCACCGCCGAGGCGGGCGGCCGGCCGACCGCCGACTTCGCGCTCCTGGACATGATCGCCGCCCTGCGCTGGGTGAAGGCCAACATCGCGGCCTTCGGCGGCGATCCGGCCAAAGTCACCATCTTCGGCGAGTCGGCCGGCGGGGCGGCGGTGAACTTGCTTATGGCCTCGCCGCTGGCCAGGGGCCTCTTCTCCAAGGCCATCGTCGAATCCGGCGCCACGCGCCTGCCCTACGCCCGCCTCTCATCCGACCGGCCGGGCCAGGTCTCGGCGGAGAAGGCCGGCGTCGCCTTCGCCGCCTCCGCCGGCCTCGCCGACCCCGACGCCGCCGCCCTGCGCGCCCTCACGCCCACCGCCGTCCAGGGGGGCCTTGGCCTGATGGACATGCAGCCCGGCCGCTTCTCCGGCCCGATCATCGACGGCGTCGCCGTGCCGGCCGATCCGGTCGACGCCTTCGCCGCCGGCCACGAGGCCCGCGTTCCCTACCTGGTCGGGACCAACGGCGCGGAACTCAGTCTCGAACCCTTCGCGCCCCTCCTGATGGCCTCCATCACAAAGCAACTCAGCGCCGCTTCGCTGGCCGACCTGAAGACCGTCTATGGCGACCCGCCGGCCCCGGCCCTGATCGATCACTTCCTGTTCACCGAGCCGGCCCGCGGCTTCGCCCGCCTGACGGCGGCGCGCGGCGTCCCGACCTTCCTCTATGTCTTCGACTATGTGGCAGAGGCCGATCGCGGCCGCCGCAAGGGCGCCGGACACGCCTCGGAACTCGCCTATCTGTTCGGAAACCTGCCGGCCTCCGCCACCCCCGCCGACCGGGCGACGTCGCAACTCATCGGCGACTACTGGACCAACTTCGCCAAGACCGGCAATCCCAACGCCCCGGGCCTGCCGCCGTGGCCCCGTTACGATACCGCCGACCGCCTGCTGCTCATCGGCAATGACGCCGTCGCCGGCAAGGCCCACTACGCCGGCCCCCGCCTCGACGCCGTCGAACGCGTCTACGCGGCGATGCCCAGGTGAGGGGCCGCCGCGATATTGGCCTTGCGCCCCCTCCACCACCCCGTCCTTCGGCGGGGCGGTCCCCCTCGCCCCGCTTCGCGGGGGAGGTGGCGCGGCGCTCTTGCGCCGTGACGGAGGGGGCGCAAGGCGCCGCGCGAAGCGGTGATGATGACCCGTCCCCCCCACCGCCTGAGTCTCCCGCGCAAGCTCGGCTTCACGCTCGGCGACTATGCCTGCAACCTCTACTGGCAGAGCATCTCGATCTTCCTGCTGTTCTTCTACACCGACGCCGTCGGCCTCTCGGCCGGGGTGGCCGGGCTGATCTATATGATCGCCTCGATCGTCGATGCCCTGTGCGATCCGGTGATGGGCTCCATCGCCGACCGCACGCGCACCAGGCGCGGTCGCTACCGGCCCTACATCCTGTTCGGTTGCGTCCCCCTCGCGCTCTGTTTCGTCCTGCTCTACCTGCGCCCGCCGCTCATCGGCATCTGGCTGGCCGCCTGGATGCTGGCCAGCCACATCATCTTTCGCCTCGCCTACACCGCCCTTTCCATCCCCTACACCTCGCTGACCGCCCGTCTGACCGACAACTCCGACGAGCGCTCGACCATGGCCGGGATGCGCATGGTGTTCGCGGTGCTGGCCGGGCTGACCATCGCCTTCTTCACCACGCCCCTGGTCGCGGCGCTGGGCCACGGAAACGCCGCGCGGGGATTCACCTGGGCGGCGGCGGTTTTCGCCCTCCTGGCCACGGCGATCTTTCCCATCGTCTATCTCGCCACCCGCGAGCCGGCGGAGAGCGAGGGGGACGCCGCGCCCATCGGCCTGGCGGCGAGCTGGCGCGCCATCGCCGGCAACCGCGCCTTCTGGGTGCTGGTCCTGGCCGCCTGCACGGCCTTCGCCTGTTCGACCGCGCTCGGCAAATCGGTGCTCTACTATTTCAAATACTACCTCCACGACGAGGCGGCGGCGCGCTACGCGCTCACCGCCATGGCGGCCGTCGGCCTCGTCGCCATTCCGGCCTGGGTGGTGGTGACCAAACTCATCGGCAAACGCAACGCCTGGTTCGCCTCCGTCGCCTGGTCCCTGGCGATGCTGGCCGTCTTCGCCATGGTGGATATCCGAGATCCGGTGGTGATGACCTGCTGGTTCATGGCCACCGGCGCTGGCGGGCTGGGCGCGTCACTGACCTTCTGGTCGATGCTTCCCGACACGGTTGAATACGGCGAGTGGCGAGGCGGCGCGCGCACCGAGTCGTTCATCTTCGGCCTGGGCCAGTTCTTCCTCAAGGCCGCCCTGGGCATCGGCGCCGGCCTGTTCGGCTGGCTGCTGGGCGCGGTGGGCTACGTGGCTAACACCCAGCAGACGCCCGCGACCCTGGCCGGCCTGAAAATGATCATGGTCGCCCTGCCGGCGGCCGGCCTCGTCGGCGCGGGGCTGGCGATGATCCTCTATCCGATGAAGCGCGGCGGCCACGAAACCATCGTCGAACAACTCGCCGCCCGCCGGCTCGCCGAGCCGGGGACGTAGGGGGGGCCAAACGGTGAAAGAGACTTCCCCCGCGATCGGCCGTCTCGTGTCTTCGGAGCGCGGCCTTCCAGGCCGCACTCTTCCGCGACCCCGAGAGGCAAATGCGGGCTGGAAGCCCGCGCTCCGGTCCAAACAGAGTGTCGGAACCCCCTTCGTGTGGGAGGGGGACCGCCCCCGGGTCGCGCGGAGCGAACAGCGCGCTCATCGCCCGATCAGACCCAGGAGTTCGGCCACGTCTCGATCGAAGGGGTTGATCACCGTCAGGCCGCCGAGCTCGAGGCCATCCTGCATGTCCTCGGAGAGCAGGAAGCGCGCGCCGGCGGCGCGCGAAGCCGCCCAGATCACGGCGTCCCAAACCTGGAAGCGATGATCGCGGATCAAGCGCGACGCCTGGGCGATGACCTCCGCGTTTGTCGGGGCGACCGTCATTATCCGCGCCCAGAGTTCGGTCTCTTCGATCGCGCGGTCCAGATGGTCCGGGCGGCGGCGCCGCACGACCGCGAGGTATTCCAGAAGAGTTTGGGCCGCGACGATGGCGCTCCGCGAACACGTCTTGATGATCTGGGCCGCCGTCTCTCCTTTCGGCGACCGCCGCTCCAAGATCGGGTACAGCAGAACGTTGGTGTCGAGAGCCACCCCCGCCGTCATCGATCCCAGCGCTCGTAGACCTCGCCGTACTTGTCCTCTTCGGTGATCTTGCCGACGCGGTAGCCGTCGTCGGGCGTCGCATCCATGAGGGCGACCATCTTGTCGTAGGCCGCCCTCCATTCCGGGTCGTCGCGCTTGTCGTCGCTCGCCGGGCGCAGCTCCGCGACCGTCCGCCCATGCTTGGTGATACGCACCGTCTCGCCCTGCTCGACCTTCGCA
>Ga0208849_1000215_pt1 | contig 56399 bp, 56 predicted proteins | sample NGESurdeep072012_10_FD_184470 | JGI IMG/M metagenome (GOLD analysis project Ga0208849, IMG submission 184470) | Arctic peat soil microbial communities from Barrow, Alaska - NGEE Surface sample 53-3 deep-072012 (SPAdes) | ecosystem: Environmental > Terrestrial > Soil > Wetlands > Peat ... | reverse complement strand
CGCCCATCATCACGTTGTTCGGAATGGCGGCACGTACGGCGTGGGCGACGGTCACGGCGAGCCGCATGCGGTTCTCCAGCGATCCGCCCCAATGATCGGTGCGCTTGTTGGAAAGGGGGGAAAGGAATTCGTGGACCAGGTAGCCGTGGGCGAAATGCAACTCGACGAAGTCGAAGCCGGCGCGCACGGCGCGGTGCGCCGCGGCGACGAACGCAGCCGTGACACGTTCGATGCCCGCCGCGTCGAGCGCCGTCGGGACATGCCAGTCATGGGCGTAGGGCACGGCTGACGGACCCACCGTCTGCCAGGGGTCGTCGTGGTGGGCGAGGGGACCACCGCCTTGCCACGGAAGGTGCGTCGATGCCTTGCGACCGGCGTGAGCCAGCTGGATGCCGAAACGCGTGTTCGGGGGAGCGACCCGGCGGGCGGCGGCAAGTGTGCGCCGGGCGGCAGCCTCGTTGTCGTCCGAATAGATTCCGAGACAGCCATGTGTGATGCGACCGCGCCGCTCGACCGCGGTTGCCTCGATTGTCACCATGCCGGCGCCCGACATGGCCATCATCATCCAGTGCTGCATGTGCCAGTCGGTCGCCGAGCCATCGTCCGCCGAGTACTGGCACATTGGCGCGACCGCGATGCGGTTCGGGAAACTGACCGTCCCCAGCACGACGGGGGTGAACAGAGCTGCGGTCATGGGATCGTCCGGATTGGAAGGGATAGTTTGGCGGCCTACTAGAATAGGGCTTCAGGTACGCCTGACCAGCGCCAGCCAAAGGCCGCCCAGCATCAGGATGGATCCCGACACACGGTTCATCAGCCGCACGCGGGCGGCGGTAAGAACATGCCGCATGCGACCGGCAAGCACGGCATAGATCGAGTCGGTAAATGTCGCGACCGCCATCACGATCAGACCAAGGACCATGATCTGGGCGAACGCGGGACGATGCGTGTCGACGAACTGCGGCAGGAAGGCGCCCAGGAACAGCACCGCCTTCGGATTGGACCAGTTTACCAACGCTCCCTGCAGTACCGTACGATGAACTGGCAGCGGCTTGACGGTTTTGTCGAGGCCAAGTTTGCCCGACGAGGTGAACATCTTCCAGCCGATCCAGATGAGATAGACCGCGCCGGCCAGTTTGATGATGACAAAAGCGCTGGCGACCAGCGTCATCACTGCCTGCAGTCCGAGGGCAACGACAAAGACCATGCTCAGCATGGCGATCTCGGAACCGAGAATGGTGAGAAGGCCTGCCCGGGTGCCGCGCGCCAGCGAATTTGCGACGACGATGCTGACCGACGGTCCCGGAACGATCGAAAATAGAAAACAGGCGGCGACGTAAGTGAGCAGCGCGGTCGCGGAAAACATGACTTTCTCCCCAAGGGCGGTGTTCCACCCCAGCGAAGTGAAGCCACGGCTTCGGCCCTACGGCAAGGGGGCCTTGGTATCCGGCACCTGCCAGTCCAACCTTTCGACGCCCGTGACATCGATCCCCGCGGCCAGCGCGCCGATCGTCGCGTCGCCCACAGGAAAGTCAGGGGTAATTTCGGCGAGCGGCATGAGAACGAATGCCCGGTCATCGATCTCATCCACCGGGCCGTAGGCGACAACGTCGATGTCCATTGTCCGCGGGCCCCAGGAAAATTCCTTGCTGCGATCGCGCCCGAGGTGGGCTTCGATGACACGGCAAGCGCGAACCAGTGCGGCGCGCGACAGCCCGGTTGAAAGTTCGATGGCGATGTTCAGGTACCAGGGCTGCTCTATCGGCCCGACGGGTGCCGTGCGGTAGTAAGCCGACCGGGCGACCATCCTCGTCTCCGGCAACGCCGTGAGCCGCAGGACGGCATCGTCCATCAGCGCCCGCCTGTCGCCCAGGTTGCCGCCGAGGCTGAGCAGTGCGGTGACGCTCACCGCCGCCGTTCGACCGTTGCCGAGAGGTCCGCGATGATGGCCTCGACCGGCGCGTTAGGCTTATGGACCGTGATGCGCGCCCGGCGGATCGCGGGAAACTGCTCCAGCAATGCGTCGGCGACCGCGGCCGCGAGGGTCTCGATGAGATTGTACGGCTGCGCGCCAAAGGCGGCGCTCGCCGCCTTGATGACATGACCGTAGTGCAGCGTGTCGTCGACCTTGTCGGAAGTCAGCGCCGCGCCGACTTCCGCAGTAAGGTCGATATCGAGGAGGAAATGCTGGCCGAGCGATCGCTCCGCCGCCAGCGCCCCGTGGCGGCCGTGCAGCGCCAAGCCGGTTATGCAAAAATCCGCTGTCGCCATGCGCGCCTCCCGTCGGCGGAAACTAAGCCGTCGCAGCAGGAAGTCCAGTTGGGCATTGGTTTTGATCTCGCGGAGGAAGGCTGTTACGCCTCGCTCCGCCCATGACATAGAGGCTTTGGCGATGAGCGGACGAAGGGCCTTGACGGCCGGCAACTGGAAAATGAACGGCGAGCGGGCGAGTCTCGGCGAGCTGAAGGCGATCGTCGCCGGTGCCGCCAATGCTGGATGCGATGTGGCGATCTGCCCACCGGCAACACTCATCGCCGCTGCCTTCGTGGTGACCGAAGGGTCGCCTGTCAGGATCGGCGGCCAGGATTGTCACGCCGAAAAATCCGGTGCTCATACCGGCGATATCTCGGCCGAGATGATCGCCGACGCCGGCGCGACACTGGTCATCGTCGGTCATTCCGAGCGCCGCACCGAGCACAAGGAGACCGACGCCGATGTCCGCACCAAGGCACTGGCGGCATGGCGGGCGGGGCTGGTCGCAATTCTTTGCATCGGGGAAACCCAGGAGGAGCGGCAGGGCGGCATGACCGACGCCGTGCTTGACCGCCAGATCGCCGGATCCGTCCCCGAAGGCGCCACAGCGACCAATCTCGTGGTCGCGTACGAGCCGGTGTGGGCGATCGGCACCGGCCTGACGCCGTCGCTGGATGACATTCGTGCTGCCCATACCCACATACGTCGGCGATTGGCTGAACGCCTCGGCAACGAGGCAGAAGCCATGCGAATCCTCTACGGCGGATCGGTCAAGCCGGCCAACGCCGACGAGATCATGGCGCTTCCCGGCGTTGACGGCGCGTTGGTCGGCGGCGCCAGCCTCAAGGCGGCGGATTTCCTAGCGATTGTCGCGGCTTGCGGCTGATCGCCAGCTTCAGTTCCCGGGTCTGGCATGCCCCGGTTCGATCGTGTACAAGGCGCCCGGCCCAAGGATTTCCCGGGCCAAGAACCCGGACAGAATAGTCGATGGAAACCGTCATCATCGTCATCCACCTGATGGTGATCGTTGCTCTTATTGCGGTCGTGCTGCTCCAGCGTTCGGAAGGCGGCGCGCTTGGCATCGGCGGCGGAAACGCGTTCCTGACAAGCCGCGGGCAGGGCAATGTGCTGACCCGCGCCACGGCAATTCTCGCCGCCGCGTTCTTTGCGACCTCGATTGCGCTGTCCGTGCTCACCCGCCTGACGGCGCCACCCTCGGCGATCCTCGATACCGTTCCGGCGGCAGCGACAACGCCGGCCACGACCCCGGCGGCGGGTTCCGCGACGACCCCGGCTACTGCCGGCGGGACGACCGCTCCTGCGACCGGCGGCATTCTTAACAAGCTGAACGACTACCTGAAGCCGCCGCCTGGATCGGCGCCGCAGGGCGATGCGACCACGCCTGGTACTGGCGGTACCGCCCCGGCGACCGGCGGCACGACAACCGTGCCGGCCGCGCCGCAAGTGCCGACCTCACCCTAGGATGACGCGACCCGTGCTCTTCAGCCCGGCGTGCACCAGACCCCGCCGGGAGAGGCCCCTCTTTGATTGGCGAGCGCGCATTTTGGTCACACCGAATCAGACAATCGGGAGCTAAGGTCGAGGCCCATGGCGCGGTTCGTCTTCATCACCGGCGGCGTGGTTTCCTCGCTTGGCAAAGGCATTGCCTCCGCGGCGCTCGGCGCGCTGCTGCAGGCGCGTGGCTACAAGGTGCGGCTGCGCAAGCTTGATCCCTATCTCAACGTCGATCCCGGGACGATGTCGCCCTACCAGCACGGCGAGGTGTTCGTCACCGACGACGGCGCCGAAACCGATCTCGACCTCGGCCACTATGAGCGTTTCACGGGGCGGCCAGCGAACCGCATGGACAACATCACCGCCGGGCGCATCTATCAGGACATTATCGCCAAGGAGCGGCGCGGCGATTATCTCGGCGCCACCGTGCAGGTCATTCCGCACGTCACCGACGCCATCAAGAATTTCGTCCGCGACGGCAACGAGGAATTCGATTTCGTGCTGGTCGAAATTGGCGGGACAGTCGGCGACATCGAGGGCCTGCCGTTCTTCGAGGCGATCCGCCAGCTTGAGAACGACCTGCCACGTGGCGACGCGGTGTTCATTCACCTGACGCTGATGCCGTTCATCGCCTCGGCCGGCGAACTGAAGACCAAGCCGACACAGCATTCCGTGTCGGCGCTCCGCCAGATCGGCATCCAGCCCGACATCCTGCTGGTGCGCGCCGATCGGCCGATCCCGCCAGAGGAGCGGCGCAAGCTGTCGCTCTTCTGTAACGTGCGGCCCTCTGCGGTCATCCAGGCGCTCGACGTCGGCAACATTTATCAGGTGCCGGCCGCGTACCATGCCGAAGGGCTGGATGACGAGGTGCTGGCGGCGTTCGGCATCAAGGATGCGCCGGCGCCTGACCTTGCCCGCTGGGACCAGATCACCGGCGCGATCTCGGGCTATGACGGCGAGGTCACCATCGCCATCGTCGGCAAATACACCGGCCTGAAGGACGCGTACAAATCGCTGGTCGAATCGCTCCACCACGGCGGCATCGCCAACACCGTGAAGGTCAATCTCGAGTGGATCGAGGCCGACACCCTGGAAGAGGGAAGCCCGGCGCAAAAGCTCGACTGGGTGGACGGCATCCTCGTGCCGGGCGGTTTCGGCCAGCGTGGCTCGGAGGGCATGATCGCCGCCGCGGGATTTGCCCGCGAGCATCGGGTGCCGTTCTTCGGTATCTGTTTCGGCATGCAACTCGCCGTCGTCGAGGCAACGCGGCATCTCGCCGGCCTTGAGAAAGCCAGCTCCAGCGAGTTCGGCGCCACCCCCGATCCCGTGGTCGGCCTGATGACAGAATGGTCGCGCGGTAACCAGCTTGAGAAGCGTGCCGCCGATGGCGACCTCGGCGGCACCATGCGACTTGGCGCCTACCCGGCCATGCTGCAGCGGGGTAGCCAGATCGCGGACATCTACGGCACGACGGAAATTTCCGAACGGCACCGTCACCGCTACGAGATCAACATCAGCTACCGCGACCGGCTGGAGCAGCACGGTCTGCGCTTCGCGGGTCTGTCACCCGACGGCATCCTGCCCGAGACGGTCGAGCTTGACGGCCATCCGTGGTTTATCGGCGTGCAGTATCACCCCGAGCTGAAATCGCGCCCGTTCGAGCCGCATCCGCTGTTCGCGTCGTTCATCGCAGCGGCGGTGGAGCAGAGCCGACTGGTCTGAGCCTCACCCCGGCTGGCGCGCGTATTCTTCCAGCGCCGTTTCGACCTTTGCCGCGTCGGTCACCCAGCCCAGCACATTCTCGAAGGCCCAGAGCGTTGCCTGGCGCGTGAAATCCGGGCCGGCGTGATTCACCGCGTCCTCGACGATGATCGGCCAGAAGTCGGCGAAGAACGCGCTCCGTGCAGTGCTCTCGACGCAGATGTTCGTCGCGACGCCGGTGAACAGGAGATGGCGGATGCCACTCGCGCGCAGGTGCGCTTCAAGGTCGGTGCGGACAAAGCCGTTATAGCGAGTCTTGCGGATGACCTTGTCGCCGGGCTGCGGCGCAAGGCCGTCGACGATGGCGGCGTCCCAAGTGCCGTCAATGAGGAGCTTGCCCGCATGCTCCGGGTATTTGCGCATCGTGTTGAGCGCGATCTCCTTGTGAGAGGCCGGCGTCGTCGGGTCGCCGGCGTCGCTGAGATCGGGCTTGAACGACATCTGCAGGTAAATGACCGGCGTGGCGGCGCGCTGAGCCGCCTTGAGGACACGCTGCGTCGCGGCGATCGCCTTCGGCGCGCCTGAGATATCGAGCCCGGCGATGTCGAACATCCCGCCTGGCGTCGCGAACGCGTTCTGCATATCGACAACGATCACGGCGGTGCGCCGCGGATCGAGTTCAACCGGCTCTGGCCGGGCAGTGAGCTTGACCATGCTTTCCTCCAGGGCCGGCCGCGAGCGTAACCATTCGGCCGGTGGATGGGGAGGGGATGTTGACTCCGCGACGGTGCCCGGCACAAGGAAGGCCGTCATCCCGACAGCCTCAGACCCCCGAAGGTCCGGTGCCCCGCGACATCGATCATCTTGTCCTTGCCGTCCGCGATATCAACGCCGCGCGTGCGACCTATGATCGGCTGGGATTCACGCTGACGCCGGTAGCGCGCCATCCCTTCGGCACGGAGAACTCGCTCGTTCAGATGCAGGGTTCGTATCTCGAGTTGCTGGCCGTCGCCGATCCCGCCGCGATCGTCGAGGCGACTGAGACGCGGTTTTCATTTGGGGCTTTCAATCGCGACTACCTCAAGTCCCGGGAGGGTCTGTCGATGCTCGTGCTGCGGAGCGCGGATGCGACCGCCGACCGGGCCGCGTTCGACCGGGACGGCTTGCCGGTCTATGAGCCGTTCCACTTCGAGCGGGTTGCCAAGGGTCCCGACGGGACGGAACGGAAGGTGGCCTTCTCGCTGACCTTCACCAGCGATGCGCGCGTGCACGGCGCGGCCGGCTTCTTCACCTGCCAGCATCACTACCCGGAAAATCTCTGGCGAGCGGAGTATCAGACCCATCGCAATGGTGCGCTGCACGTCGCTTCTGCGGTGATGGTCACGCGCGATCCGGCCGACGTCCATATCTTCTTCACGTTCTTCACCGGCCAGCACGACATCATGTCGACAAGCCTTGGTACGTCGTTCGCCCTTGGCAACAGCAGCGTCGATATTCTTTCGCCGGTGGCGTACCGCGCCTTTTTCGGAGAAGATTCCGGGCCCGATCCGCGGCGGTTGATGGCGTATCGGATTGCGGTTCGCGACATCGCCGTGACGCGGGTGGTGCTGGCGGCAAGCGATGTTCCCTTCACCGAGTTGTCGAATGCACTTGTGGTGTCGTCGGGATTTGCTCACGGCGCCGCGGTCGCGTTCGTGGCCGCTTAGGTTATAGTCGCGGTCGATGAAAACGAACTCGCACGTCAAAGCCGGTGCCGCCGTTTTCGGCAACGATCTGCCGTTGACCCTCATTGCCGGGCCTTGCCAGCTCGAGTCGCGCGCGCATGCCTTCGACATGGCGGGCCGGCTGAAGGAAATGACCGCCGGGCTGAAGATCGGTTTCGTCTACAAGACGTCGTTCGACAAGGCTAACCGCAGCAGCCTCAAGGGCAAACGCGGGCTCGGGCTGGGGAAGGCGCTGGCGATCTTCGCGGACCTCCGCAAGGAACTTGGCGTGCCGATCCTGACGGATGTGCACGAGCGCGAGCAATGCGCCGAGATCGCTTCGGTTGTCGACGTCCTGCAAATACCGGCGTTCCTCAGCCGCCAGACCGATCTGCTGATCGCCGCGGCGGAGACCGGCAAGGTCGTCAACGTCAAGAAGGGCCAGTTCCTGGCGCCGTGGGACATGGCGAATGTCGCTGCCAAGATCGTCGAGAGCGGCAATCGCAACGTTCTGCTGACCGAGCGCGGCGCGAGCTTTGGCTACAACACGCTCGTGAGCGACATGCGGGCGCTGCCGATCATGGCGGAGACCGGCTGCCCGGTGATCTTCGATGCCACGCACTCGGTGCAGCAGCCGGGCGGGCAGGGGACATCGACTGGCGGCGACCGGCGTTTCGTGCCGGTGCTGTCGCGGGCAGCGGTGGCGGTCGGCGTTGCCGGCGTCTTCATCGAGACGCATCAGGACCCGGACCACGCGCCGTCCGACGGTCCCAACATGGTGCCGATCGGCGAGCTCCCGGCGCTGATCGAGGAACTGATGGCGATCGACGCGATCGCCAAGCAGCGGCGCTAGGCGCCCTTCGGCGTAAATGCACCGTGAATCAGGTCGTTGTCGAAGCCGGCCGGCGGCTCGCCGTTGACGGCATAGTAGTAGACCGAGGCCGAGTAGATCGCGGAGAGCGCCGCGCCGACAAGCACGACGGCCAGAAGCGATACGCCACCGATGACGACAACCGGGATCGCCAGCGTCACATTTACATTGAAGAGATAGACGCCCGCGACGATGACCAGCACCGCGGGAACTGTCAGGAGACCCATGATGACGGAGATGCCGCCGTTGCCGATGAGGTTCTCGCCCCAGCTTTTGCGGAGCAGGGCGGCGCTCTTCTCGATCGCCTCGATCGGACCAATGCCGTCGGCGGCAAGTATCGGAACGACGAGGAAGGTTGCGACGGTCCATGCGATGCCAATGCCGGCGCCGAATATCTTGCCGATGATGCCGAGGCGCTCGCTGAGCAGGCGCGAAATAAGCCCCACCGTGGCGGAGATAACGGCGTAGCCGAAGATCGGGCCGATCCGCCGGACCGCCAGCCTGAGGGCGGAGAGAAGGGTGAGGTCGCGACCTTCCAGCCGGTCGATGGCCGCGCCGACGAGCGCGGTGTTGAAGAAAATGATGATGAAGTATTCGACGAGATAGAAGGCGAACAGCCAAAGGTAGTAGTTCCGGAAGCCGGCGAGGCCCGCGCCGCCGTTCATCGCGTCGAGCGTGCCGTCCGATTTCGCTTGCCAGACCAGCGCGCCGCCGACGGCAAACGTCGCCGCCCCCGAAAGGAGCGGCAGCGCCAGCAACTCGCCATCGGAATTGAGAATGGCGATGCTCGCCTTGATAAGGCGCCAGCTGCGGCTGAAGCTGCTGATTATGTCGGCCATCGGGCTTTCCTGTTCCGGAACGCATGTCGTCCGCGCGGACGAGACATGCCAGAACATCGTTCAAATTCGCTGAAGGAACGGTAAAGCCGCCTATTTGGCGGCGCCCAACGTGCGTTCGATCCGCCTATCGGGGACGAGCCACATCAACCCGACGAAGGAGTGACGAAGGAGTAAAGGGCGAGGGCGACCCAGGGCGTCCACACCAGCGCCACGAGAACACCGACGGAGTAGCACGCGGTCGAAATCCAGCCCTTGATCTCGGCGCCGACGGCCATCGCCAGTTGCGACTTGTCTCCCTGGGCGGCGATGAGCGTCCGCTCGAGAATATAGTAAGCCACAGCCGAGCAAAGCAGCACGATGCCGTAGAGCGCCACCGGCACCGGCGCGAAATGGTTCTCGCCCATCCAGCGTGTGACGAACGGCGTCAGCGACATCCAGAAGAGAAAATGGAGGTTCGCCCACAGCACGGCGCCGTTGACGTGACCGACCGCCTGGAACATGTGATGGTGATTGTTCCAGTAGATGCCGAGATAGAGAAAGCTCAGCACGTAGCTGAGGAAGATCGGATAGAGCGGCAGCAGCGCCTGCCAGTCGTCGCCGCCTTCGGGCATGCGCAATTCCAGCACCATGATGATGGTGATGATGATGGCGATTACGGCATCGCTGAAGGCCTCGACGCGACCCTTGTGCATCGCTCAGCCCCGGCCACGATAAGGCGCAACGCCCTGATCGGGCAGCCAGACGCCCTTGGGCGGCTCGCCCGTCTGCCAGAACACGTCAATCGGCATGCCTCCGCGGGGATTGAAGTAGCCGCCGATGCGCAGCCACTTCGGCTTGAGCGTTTCGACGAGGCGCCGTCCGATCGATACCGTCACGTCCTCATGGAAGGCGCCATGATTGCGAAATGAGTTGAGGTAGAGCTTCAGCGACTTCGACTCGATCAACCAGCCGCCCGGCACGTAGTCGATGACCATGTGCCCGAAGTCGGGTTGGCCGGTAACCGGACAGATGGAGGTGAATTCCGGAAAGGTGAAGCGGGCGAGATATTTGACGTCGTCCTGCGGATTGGGCACCCGGTCCAGAACAGCCTTATCCGGGCTGGCGGGAAGGGATGCCGGCCGGCCGAGCTGCAGGGGCGCGATGGGTTTTTTGCTCATGGCGCGGGCGTCTAGGCCGTTTTGCGCCACGAGGCAAGCGGCTGCGCTCAATGGCCGTCCCAGCTGCCAACTGCGGCTGGATTGCTGTCGAAATAAAACGTGCCGTGGAAGATGTGGGCGCCGGTGAGCTTGAAATCTGCCTTACCCGTGGCGCCGCCGGAATTCTTCCACGCGACGCGAAGATGGCCGTCGCCGCCGATGCTGCCGTTCTGGATTTTTCCCGTGATGCCGGCGCCGGAATAGGTGCCGCTCCAGGCGCTGCCCGAGCCCGTCAGCGTCAGCGAGCCGGGCGTCGAGCCGTTGATCGTGGTTTGCCAGGTGCCGGCGAAATTGGCTCCCGCAGAGGCGCTCCCGCTGGCGCCCGCGCCGGTGCCGGCGCGTGAGCCACCCCAGGGCTTGTCGTTGAGCGACGGCTCCTTGGTGAGGACGTTGTTGTAGCGGCCTTCGATGGTGGTCATTGCCGGTGGAAGGATGTTGAAACGAAGCCGGCCGGTGCGGCTGCCCTCCGTCCACGCTGCCCGCAGCTGACTGCCGATCACGACGCCGTTGGTAATGGTGCCGCCGGGATAGCTGCCGGTGACGTTGCCCTTCGCATCCCGCGTCAAGGTGACGGCCAGCTTCTGGCCGTTGGCCATGGTGTCCCATGCCCCGCTGAAGTCGATGCCCGCGTCGGGCTTGGCCGGGCCAGCGTCGACGGCGACTTCCGCTGTGCGCGTGCCCGAGATGCAGCACGCGTCGGCCTTCGCCGCCGGCGCCGTCGGTCGCTTCATGTAGCACGTTGCATTGGGGACGCCGTGCGTGCCGGCGGCTGCCCACGACCACGCGGCGCAGGTCGTGTCCTTCTGGCAGCTGAGCTGGCAGTTAGCGGGATTTGCCGACGCAAATGAGAAGTAGTCGGAACCCGGCCGGTCAAAGCCAGCGACTGCGCCGGCCGGCGCCGCGGGAAGCGGAGGGGGAGCCGGAGCGGGAGCGGGAGTTTGAGCCACTGCAGTCGGCGCCGCGTCGCAAATGAGAGCGACTGCGTCGATGAAAACACCGCTGGCGAACTTAATGGCCGTGGCGAGTTCGTCGGCCGGGCATTGCTGCGCGAAGCCGTGCGGCGACACGGCGTCGGTCAGGTTCGCGGGCTTACCGACGTAGTCGAAGTTGTACAGCGGCGGATCGAACTCATGCTGCATGACCATCCAGTTGTTGCTGAACGCACCGGGGTCATCGTTGCTGTATACCTTGAGGAAGCCGCCGCGGTTATACGGCGGTGCGAGCTCGCGGCAAGTGACGCCGAACATATCGACGAAGCCCTCCTGGCCAGCGTCGTGCTCGTCGCGGCTTACCTGCCAGGCGAGGCCGCCAACGGCCTGTGATGGCCCGCAATCGTGTACGCCGAACGCCCCGCCGCCAAAACCGCCACCGTGTCCCGCCGGTACCGCCGTGCCGTGCTGAAACGTGGTGCCCATCAGCGGCGCGCAGCGCACCGTGATCTGATCGATAAGGTCCCCCGAGCGCCCCTGGAAGCCCACTACATAGCTGCCGGCCGGGCAGGCGAGCGTGTGCCGGTTGCTGTTGTAGCGGCCGAAATCCTGGAACTCGGTATGGGCGGAGGCCGGCGCGACCGGCACGCTGACAAGGGCGGCGGCGAACAGCGTCACGGCGGCTACGAAAAAGGCGTGAAGGCGGATCATGGCGTGTCGTCCCCCAGAAAACAGGCACGTGCCTTCGCAGCCCGCGCCTGAACGACGGCTGAACGTTATTCTCCGGGAAGTTTCGCCCGCCGACAACCAGGCCGCAGCCGGTCGCGGATTAAACTGAATCGGGCGCCACCAGCTTTGCCGCCCCTCGATCATAGCGCCAGATGGCGCGGCCCTGCAGGTGTGTGCCGGCCCACCAGCGGTCGATCCCGTTCATCGCGATATGGTCGTCCTCGCCTGCGAGCGCATCTTCGCCGGCCATCGTCAGCTCCAGCTCCGCCTCCTCAAAGCGATCTTCGGTGGGCGCTGTCGCGAGCCCGGAGACCAGCGGCACGTCGCATGAGGCGAGGTCGTCGAGAATACGAAAGAAACTCCAATCGCCCATGAATGCCGCTTCCTCCTGACGAATGACTTCCGGGAATAGGCGCATCGGCGAGGTGGTACCTGCCGCAATCCCGGTGAGGATTGCCTGCTCGGTCCGGGTGAGCCCGTTTCCGGGCGCGGGGAGTTCTTGGAGGAACCGGTTCATCGCGGCCGTCAGATAAGGCAACCGCCCCCGGTCGATGGTTGCCGCCCGTGCCGCTACCTGCTCCGGCGTCGAGGCAGCCAGTGCCGACCATGTATCCCGCGCCACATCGAGGTCGGCCGCCACAATCGATCGCCCGCGTTCGGCGAAGCGCAGGATCGTGTCGGCACGCTGCGCGCCCAGAAAATCGTCGGCCTGCACGAGCGTCACGTCCTGGTGGCGCCGTTCGTCGGCAAGGAAGGACAGGATTTGCACTACCTGAAGCTGGTCGTAGAGATCGTGCTCGAACCACAATTCGATGCGATCGAAGTAGGCGTGGGCGCGCATGGTCGCATCGCGCTCGGAAAATTCAGCGGCTATGTCGCCAGCATCGATGCCAAAGCGCTGGGCGAGGTAAGCGACGCGCTTGGCCGAGGATGCTTCCAGTGTTCCGCCGACGATCGGTCCTTCGTGCAGCACATCGCGCCAGGGCAGAATGGTGCCTGCACGCCCGGCGAGGCGGAGAAGGTCGGCGGCGCTGTCGCCGTTGGTGAGGATGAGGTCGGCCATCGCGGGCGACCATTACGAAAGCGCGCGGCGATGTCACGTCCGGCTCGGTGCGGCTCGCTCTTCCGCGCGCCCGGCGCGTCCTGTAGAACGCCGCAATCGAGCCACGAGGGGAATCCATGACCGCGATCATCGACATCATCGGACGGGAAATACTCGATAGCCGCGGCAACCCGACGGTCGAGGTCGATGTCATCCTCGAAGACGGCTCGATGGGTCGCGCTGCGGTTCCCTCCGGCGCCTCGACCGGGGCGCACGAGGCGGTGGAACTCCGCGACGGCGACAAGAAGCGCTATGCCGGCAAAGGTGTGAGAAAGGCGGTTGCGGCCGTCAACGGCGAGCTGTTCGAGGCCATCGGCGGCATGGAGGCGGAGAACCAGATCCACATCGACAAGACCATGATCGCGCTCGACGGCACGCCTAACAAGGCACGCCTCGGCGCCAACGCGATCCTTGGCGTGTCGCTAGCGATTGCCAAGGCGGCCGCCGAAGCGAACACGCTGCCGCTCTATCGCTACGTCGGCGGCACCAACGCCCATGTGCTGCCGGTTCCGCTGATGAACATCATCAACGGCGGCGTTCACGCCGACAACCCGATCGACTTCCAGGAATTCATGATTGCGCCAATCGGTGCATCGACCTTTGCCGAAGCCGTGCGCATGGGCGCGGAAGTGTTCCACACATTGAAGAAGGCGCTGCACGACGCCGGCCACAACACCAATGTCGGCGACGAGGGTGGCTTCGCGCCCAACCTCACGTCCGCCACGGAGGCGTTGACCGTCGTGATGAAGGCAGTCGAGAAGGCGGGCTACAAGCCCGGCGACGATGTCTGCCTGGCGCTCGATTGCGCGGCGACCGAGTTCTACAAGAAGGGCAGCTACGCCTATGAGGGCGAGGGTAAGACGCGCGATGCGGCAGAGCAGGTCGCCTACCTTGCCGACCTCGCCAAAAAGTTTCCGATCGTGTCGATCGAGGACGGCATGAGCGAGGACGACTGGACAGGCTGGAAGGGGCTCACCGACAAGATCGGCGACAAGGTCCAGCTGGTCGGCGACGACCTGTTCGTCACCAACACGAAGCGGCTCAAGCAGGGCATCGACCGGGGCATAGCCAACTCGATCCTGGTCAAGGTCAACCAGATCGGCACGCTGACCGAAACCCTCGACGCCGTCGGCATGGCGCAAGGCGCCGGCTATACCGCCGTCATGTCGCACCGCTCCGGCGAGACCGAGGACACCACCATCGCCGATCTCGCGGTCGCCACCAATTGCGGGCAGATCAAGACGGGCTCGCTGTCGCGCTCGGACCGGATCGCCAAGTATAATCAGCTCATCCGCATCGAGGAGGATCTGGGCACGCAGGCGGTCTATGCAGGCAAGTCGGTGTTGGGCCGATAGAACGTCGCAGACGGCGCTTCGACCGCAACGCTCCGTTAAGCCTATTCCTTCAAGTTGGCGGGAGACGTTCCGAGTCGCCCGCCGATGAAGACCCGCCAGCGCAAGAAAACCTTTTTCCGTCGCCTGTGGCTGCCGCTGCTGTCCGCGACGATCCTTGGATATTTCGGTTATCACGCTTTCACCGGCGCGTTCGGCATCTGGGCCATGGATCGGCTGGAGACCGAGGGTGCGCGCCTGACCGCCGAGCGGGACAAACTCGATGCGCAGCGGGCCGCCCTCCAGCGCCAGGTGGATACGGTCCGGCCCACCAGTCTCGATGCAGATGTGGTCGATTTCGAAGCACGCAAGGCACTCAACCTGATGCGGCCTGATGAGGTCGTGATCAGCCTGGGTGCAGCGCAGCAATCCCCGTAATATTTCGACTTGTTGCTGAAGACTGACCGAAACCTATGCCGATTCGGCATGCTCGGTCTGCGCATTTGGTCATGCCGTGACCTTGGATTGACTCACCCCATCAGTTAGCGTCTCCGGCAAGAACAAGAAAACTGATGCACATGGGGAGACGTCCATGCCCAAGGCAGAACGTCAGGCCAGCGGGCCGACGATTGTAGCTCCGGCGCGAAAACCGGATCGCGACGGCGATAGCAGCGTCACCACGAAGCCTGTGAATTTCACCCGCGACGAAGAACTGCGGGCTTTCTCGCTGATGCTTCTTATCCGCCGCTTCGAGGAGCGCGCCGGCCAGATGTACGGCATGGGCATGATCGGCGGATTCTGTCACCTGTACATTGGCCAGGAAGCCGTCGTCGTCGGCATGGAGATGGCGACAAAAGAAGGCGACCAAATGATCACCGGTTACCGGGATCACGGTCACATGCTTGTCTCGGGCATGGATCCGAACGGCGTCATGGCGGAACTTGCCGGCCGGATCTCCGGTTACTCGCACGGCAAGGGCGGCTCGATGCACATGTTCAGCCGCGAGAAGGAATTCTTCGGCGGTCATGGCATCGTCGGCGCTGCGGTGCCGCTCGGAACCGGCATTGCGTTCGCCAACAAATACCGCAAGAACGACTACGTCTGCCTGACCTACTTCGGCGACGGCGCCGCCAACCAGGGCCAGGTCTACGAGAGCTTCAACATGGCGGAGCTGTGGAAGCTCCCCGTCGTCTATGTCATCGAGAACAACCGCTACGCCATGGGCACCTCTGTCGCGCGCGCTTCGGCGCAGACGGATTTCTCGCGCCGCGGAATCTCGTTCAACATCCCCGGCGAGAAAGTCGACGGGATGGACGTGCGCGCCGTGAAGGCGGCGGGCGAAAAGGCCATCGCGGGATGTCGCGCCGGCAAGGGCCCCTACATCCTTGAGATGGAAACCTACCGCTATCGCGGCCACTCGATGTCCGACCCGGCCAAGTATCGCACGCGCGAGGAGGTCAACGACGTGCGCGAGCACCACGACCCCATCGAACGGGTCCGGGCACGGATGATCGAAAAGAAGCTCGCGACCGAGGACGAACTGAAGGCGATCGAGACACAGGTGCGCGATCGCGTCGTTGCCGCGGCGGATTTTGCCCAGGCTTCGCCCGAGCCCGATCCTGCCGAGCTGTGGACCGACATCACCCGTTAGGCACCGGCGGCGATAACGCCGCTTGATTGGCGAGCGTGGCTGTCGTGCCGCCGGCCTGAAAGCAAAACAGGAATTGCGCATGCCGACCGATATTCTGATGCCCGCGCTTTCTCCGACGATGGAGGAGGGCAAGGTCTCGAAATGGCTCAAGAAAGTCGGCGACAAGATCAAGGCGGGCGACGTCATCGCCGAGATCGAGACCGACAAGGCCACGATGGAAGTCGAAGCGGCGGACGAGGGGACGCTCGCCACCATTCTGGTTCCGGAGGGAACCGAAAACGTCAAGGTGAACACACCTATCGCGGTGCTCGCCGCCGACGGCGAGGCCGTTGCAGCACCCGCGGCGACCGCGGCGCCGAAGGTGTCGCCCGCTAGGCCGGCTGCGCCTGAGGCGAAAGCCGAGCCTGCTCCCGCACCTGCGCCAGCAGCCGCGGCGCCTGCCGCTCCGCATGTTTCGACTGCGGCCGATCCGGATGTGCCGGCCGGCACGGAAATGGTCATGACGACGGTGCGCGATGCGCTCCGCGATGCGATGGCCGAAGAGATGCGTCGCGACAAGGACGTCTTCATCATGGGCGAGGAGGTCGCCGAGTACCAGGGCGCCTACAAGGTCACCCAGGGCCTGCTGCAGGAATTCGGAGCAGAACGCGTGGTCGACACGCCGATCACCGAGCAAGGCTTTGCCGGGCTTGGCGTCGGCGCGGCGCTGGCGGGCCTGAAGCCGATCGTCGAGTTCATGACCTGGAACTTCGCCATGCAGGCGATCGACCAGATCGTCAACTCCGCCGCCAAGACCCTGTACATGTCCGGCGGACAGATGGGCGCCTCGATCGTCTTTCGCGGCCCCAACGGGGCGGCGGCGCGCGTCGCCGCGCAGCACAGCCAGGATTATTCGGCCTGGTACAGCCAGGTGCCCGGACTGAAGGTGGTCATGCCGCACTCCGCGGCCGATGCCAAGGGACTGCTCAAGGCTGCCATCCGCGATCCGAACCCGATTGTCTTCCTGGAAAACGAAATTCTGTACGGCCAACAGTTCGAGGTGCCGAAGCTCGACGACTTTGTGCTGCCGATCGGCAAGGCGCGCATTGCTCGCGCCGGCACCGACGTTACGATCGTATCGTTCGGCATGGGCATGACCTATGCGCTGAAGGCGGCGGCCGAGCTTGCCGGCATGGGCATCGAGGCGGAAGTCATCGACTTGCGCACGCTCCGCCCGCTCGATCTCGAAACCGTCATCAACTCGGTCAAGAAGACCAACCGCTGCGTGACGGTGGAGGAGGGGTGGCCGGTCGCCTCGATCGGCTCCTACGTCGCGTCCGAGATTACCGTTCAGGCATTCGACTACCTCGATGCGCCCGCGATCAAGGTCGCCGGCAAGGACGTGCCGATGCCCTATGCCGCCAATCTTGAGAAACTGGCGCTGCCCAACGTCGCCGAGGTCATCTCGGCGGTGAAGGCGGTCACTTATCGAAACTGAACGCATGGCCAAGGAACAGCCGATCCCGCCGGACGCAAGCGCGAGCGAGAGCGCGGTCGAAGTGTTGCGCGCGTTTGTCGTCGACGGCGGGCTGTCGATCTCGTTCGTCCGTGCCTTCGACGACCCGCAGATGTGGGGCATGGTGCTCGTCGACATTGCCCGTCACGCGGCCCGCGCGTACGAGAAGGAAGGCGCGATGAGCGAAGCAGACGCGCTTACCAGCATCGTCGACATGTTCACGGCCGAGTTGTCGCGCGCCACGGACCTCGGCAGGACTACCGAGACCAAAGACCGGGGCCACTGAGACATGCCGATCAACATCCTCATGCCGGCGCTATCGCCCACGATGGAGAAGGGCAACCTCACCAAGTGGCTCAAGAAGGAGGGCGACGAGGTCAAGTCCGGCGACGTGATCGCCGAGATCGAGACCGACAAGGCGACGATGGAGTTCGAGGCGGTGGACGAGGGGACGATGGGCAAGATCCTCGTTCCCGAAGGCACGCAGGACGTCGCCATCAACCAGCCCATCGCGATTCTCCTCATGGAGGGCGAGAAGCCGGGTGCGACGGCCGCTCCCGCTGCGCCGCCGAAGGCGGCAGCGCCTGTGGCTGCGCCCGCCGCGCCCAAGGCCGCGCCGGCAACTCCGGTCGCGCCGAGTGCCGCCGCTCCGAAACCTGCTCCGGCGGCTGCACCTGCCGCGTCAACCGACGGCACGGGTGCGCGCACATTTGCCTCGCCGCTTGCCCGCCGGCTGGCAAAGGAAGCCGGGATCGACGTGGCGCGGGTGCAGGGCAGCGGCCCGCGTGGCCGCGTGGTGAAATCGGACATCGACGCCGCCCGCTCGGGCAAGGCGCCGATGGCGGCGGCCTCCACCGGCACATCGATCGCGAAGCCGGCGGCACCGCCGTCGATGACCGATGCGCAGGTGATGAAGCTCTTCGACGACGATGAATACACCGTCGTGCCACACGACAACGTGCGCAAGATCATCGCCAGGCGGCTGGTCGAAGCGAAGACCACGATCCCGCATTTCTACCTGACGATCGATACCGAGATCGACGCGCTGCTGGCGCTGAGGACGCAGCTTAACTCGTCGGCGCCGCAAAAGGACGGCAAGCCGGCGTGGCGGATTTCCGTCAATGATCTCATCATCAAGGCGCTGGCGCTGGCGCTCATGCGCGTGCCGGACGCGAATGTCACCTGGACCGAAGCCGGGATGCTGCACCACAAGCGCGCCGATGTCGGCGTCGCGGTGTCGATTACTGGCGGCCTCATCACGCCAGTCGTGCGACATGCCGACAACAAGCGCATTTCGGAGATTTCCAACGAGATGAAGGATCTTGCCGCGCGCGCCCGCGTGCGCAAGCTGGCCCCGCAGGAGTACCAGGGCGGCACCAGCGCGGTGTCGAACCTCGGCATGTTTGGCATCAAGGATTTTGCCGCGGTGATCAATCCGCCGCACGCCACGATCCTTGCCGTCGGCGCAGGCATCGAGACGCCGGTGGTGCGCGACGGCAAGGTCGAGATCCGCACGATCATGACCTGCACGCTGTCGACCGACCATCGCGCCGTCGACGGGGCGCTGGGCGCGCAACTCATTTCTGCGTTCAAGGACTTCATCGAGAAACCAGCGGGCATGCTTGCGTAGGGTCATTCGCGGCGTCGGCGCCCTTCTCATCGCCATGATCCTTTCGGGCTTTATCGCCGGCACGATCCAGCTCGAGTTTGCCGTCTGGTTCGGCTCGCGCGAGGAATTCATCGTCATCGAGATGGGACTGGTGCTGCTGATCCTCGCCATGACCGCGACCTTCGGCGTCGTGCTTCTCGCCGGCGCCGCGGCGATGGCTGTTCGCTGGACGGCCATCGCTTTCGTGGTCGCGCTCCTGCTGGTCGCGGTGGCATTGGAAATCTTCAGCGTTTCCGCAGACGGAGGGCGCGTGCTGCGAGGCGACCTGCCGTTCCAGGTCGAACTGGTGATCCCCGGCCTCGTCGCCATCCTCATCCAGTGGTGGCTGCTGCACCGGCATGTTCGGGCGAGGGCGGCGTAATCGGTATGGCGGCGCTGCACACGAAGATTGGGGTCGCGTTGCAGCGCATGTTAAGGGTTCGCGACCAAGCGGGAGAGCAAGGCCATGGCTGATACCTACGACGTCATCATCATCGGCTCGGGGCCGGGCGGCTACGTCGCCGCCATCCGCGCCGCGCAGCTCGGCCTGAAGACCGCGATCGTCGAGCGCTCCTACCTCGGCGGCATCTGCCTCAACTGGGGGTGCATCCCGACCAAGGCGCTGCTGCGGTCGGCCGAAATCTACCACTACATGCAGAACGCCAAGGACTATGGGCTCTCCGCCAAGGACGTCAGCTACGACGCGGCAGCGGTGGTGAAACGGTCGCGCGGGGTAGCGACACAGCTCTCCAACGGCGTCGCCTTCCTGCTCAAGAAGAACAAGGTCGACGTGATCTGGGGAACCGCCACGATCACCGCACCCGGCAAGCTGTCGGTGGTCGCCGCCGAAAACCCGCCGAAGGGCGCGCTCGGCGCCGGCGACTATGCCGCGAAGAACATCATCATCGCGACAGGAGCGCGACCGCGCGCGTTGCCGGGGCTGGAGCCCGACAAGAAACTGGTGTGGACCTATTTCGAGGCGATGGCGCCGGACAAGATGCCGAAGTCGCTGCTCGTCGTCGGCTCGGGCGCCATCGGCATCGAGTTCGCGTCATTCTACCGGACGATGGGCGTCGAGGTGACGGTCGTCGAAATCCTGCCGCAAATTTTGCCGGTGGAAGACGATGAAATCGCGGCGCACGCGCGCAAGCGCTTCGAAAAGGCCGGCATCAAAATCCATACCGAGACGAAGGTCGCCAAGCTCGCCAAGGCGGCCGACTCGGTTACGGCCAGCCTCGAGTTCAAGGACGGCAAGAAGGAAGACATCAAGTTCGACCGCATCATTTCCGCCGTCGGCGTCGTCGGCAACGTCGAGAATCTCGGGCTGGAGAAGCTTGGGGTGAAGCTCGACCGAGGTATCATCGTCACCGACGCCCATGGCCGCACGAATGTGCCCGGCATCCTTGCCATTGGCGACGTCGCCGGGCCGCCGATGCTGGCGCACAAGGCCGAGCACGAGGGTGTCATCTGCGTCGAGGCGATTGCCGGACAGAAGCCGCACGCTATGGACAAGCTGAAGATACCGGGCTGCACATATTGCAACCCGCAGGTCGCCTCCGTCGGTCTCACCGAAGCAAAAGCCAAGGCGGCGGGCTTTGACATCCGGGTCGGTAAGTTTCCCTTCATCGGCAACGGCAAGGCGATCGCGCTCGGCGAGCCGGAAGGACTGGTCAAGACGATCTTCGACAAGAAGACCGGCCAATTGCTGGGCGCCCATCTGGTCGGCGCTGAGGTGACTGAGTTGATTCAGGGCTTTGTCATCGCTATGAACCTTGAGACGACCGAGGAAGAACTGATGCAAACGGTCTTCCCGCACCCGACGCTTTCGGAAGCGATGCACGAAAGCGTCCTCGCCGCGTACGGCAGGGTGATCCACGTTTAAAGAACGGTCGCAGGGAGACGCACTAATGACGAGTTCACGATTGGGCGCCCGGATTGCGGTCGCGACGGCCCTCGCGCTCGCCGTGGTGGGCTTGAGCGCCACGGCAGGAATGACGACCGATATCCGGCAGGCCGGCCCCACCGTCAATGTGACCGGTGATGGCGGACAGGTTCAGGCGGGCGGCGCAAACGTCACCGTGTCGGGCAACGCGACCAGCGTGCGCGCCGCTGGCGCGCTCGTTTCGGTCAATGCCACGACCACTGCCGGCATCTCCGCCGCCGGCGCACAGGTCACGGTCGCCGGCACGGTCGGCGGCAACCTCAAGGCTGCTGGCGCGGTCCTCGATATCAGCGGCACCGTCGGCGGCAACGCCGACATCGCCGGCGCGGTCGTGAAGTCCGGCCTCGTCGTGACCGGGCGCCTTCGCGCCGTCGGAGCCAATCTTACGCTTCTGCCGGCCACCGACGTCCATGGCGATCTCATGGCGTTCGGGGCGGTCGTCACCATCGCCGGACACACCGGCGGCAAGATCGCTGCAGGCGGCGCCATCGTGACGTTCGACGGACAAGCGGATGGGGCCGTCGAAATCACCGGCAAGCGCGTCATCATCGGACCGGATGCGAAGATCGCCGGCGATCTCACGGTGCGTTCGCCGAACGCTCCGGAGATCGCGACGGGCGCCGTCATCAGCGGCACCGTGAGCCAGGTCCAACCGTCGACGTGGTGGTCGGTTGCGCCGTGGACTTGGGCCGTAGCGTTCGCGGCCGCGGTGGCGGCCGGTACGATCCTGGCCGGGATCGTACTGATGCTTTTCGGCGGTCACGTTTTCCGCGTCGCCACCGAGAACGTGCGCCATCGTCCGCTGTCGAGCTTCCTGTTCGGGATCCTCGTGTTCGTGCTCATACCGTTCATCGCCGCGATCCTGATGCTCACCATCGTCGGCATTTCCATCGGCTTGGCCGTCCTATTCATCCTGCCATTCCTGGTGATCTTCGGACACGCCGTGGCAGCCGCCGGGATAGCGGCAGGATTGCTCATCCGCCGGCGCGGCGAGCTCGGCGTCGGTTCCAGCCTGCTCATGCTGATCATCGGCGCGATCGTGCTCGTCGCGCTTGGCCTCATCCCCTGGGTTGGCCCGGTGATCGTGGCGATCGCCATCGTGCTGGGCACTGGCGCCTTCACCCGCACGATCGGCGGACGGCTTCGCCGCGTCGACCCGGTCCTGCCGGTCTAGCCGGTGGGGCAGCGGTCCGTGACGTTTGGGCGACGGCCATTTTGCGCTAGTCTCCGCGCGCTGAGATCGAGTCGGACTTGAGGCCAATCTGGCGAGAACACGAGCGAGGGCGCGATGAACGGGCAGACGCAGTCGATAGTGTCCTGGATTGTCATTGGCCTGATCGCCGGTTTCCTGGCGAGCGTAATCGTCGGCGGTGGCGGCGGCCTTCTCGGCTGGCTGATTGCCGGCCTCATCGGGTCGGTGGTGGGCGGCTTCATCGCCCAGCAGACCAAGCTTCGGCTTAACCTCGGCAATCCCTTTCTGGAGCAGGTGATCATCTCCGTCATCGGCGCGATCGTCGTCCTGATCGTCGCCCGCATCATCATTGGCTGAGGGTTCGCGTATGAACGGCGTCGGCTTAGTCGGCTCGATCTTCATTGGCGGGATTGCCGGGTGGATCGCCGAGCGCGTCATGGAGGCCAAGATGGGCATCGTCGCCAATGTCGTCCTCGGCATTGTCGGTGCGCTCGTCCTCAACGCCATACTGCGTGCCCTGAACGTCGTGCCACCTGCCGGATGGCTGGCGCAACTGGTTGTCGCGGCGGTCGGCGCGATCCTGCTCATCTGGGCCTACCGGGCGATTCGAGGCCGAACCGTTTGAATTCCGGCTGAAATGCATGCCGGATATGCACGGGGCGGCGTGAATTCGGCGGGCGGCGGATGGCCGGCGTGCTATATAAGCACCTGATGTAACTGCCTTTCGCGGAGCCGGTCCCGACCGGGAGTAGAACGCGGCAATGACCAACCTGATCGACACGATTTCGGCGCCGCGCCCGCGCCACCCGGAAAAGGCCCACCGGCCGGACACGCCGACGCTGCGCAAGCCTGACTGGATTCGGGTCAAGGCGCCGGGGTCGCGGGTCTATCGCGAGACCTCTGCCATCGTGCGCGAGCATGGCCTTGTGACCGTGTGCGAGGAGGCGGGCTGTCCCAACATCGGCGAATGCTGGTCGAAGAAGCATGCCACCTTCATGATCATGGGCGACACCTGCACGCGCGCCTGCGCCTTCTGCAACGTGCGCACCGGAATGCCAGGCCCGCTCGACCCGGATGAACCCGACAAGATTGCCGACGCCGTCGCCACGCTCGGCCTCAACCATGTCGTCATCACCTCGGTCGATCGCGACGACCTCGCCGATGGCGGCGCGGAGCATTTTGCGCGCGTCATCGTGGCGATCCGGGCGCGCAGCAGCACGACCATCGAGATCCTGACGCCCGACTTCTTGCGCAAGGAGGGCGCGATTCCGCTGATCGTCGCGGCCAAGCCCGATGTCTTCAACCACAATCTCGAGACCGTCCCATCGAAGTACCTGACGGTGCGCCCCGGCGCCCGCTACTTCGCCTCGCTCCGCCTGCTGCAGCAGGTGAAGGAGCTTGACCCGCAGATGTTCACCAAGTCGGGCATCATGGTCGGCCTCGGCGAGGAGCGGAACGAGGTACTGCAGCTCATGGACGACCTGCGCGCCGCCAACGTCGATTTTCTTACCATCGGCCAGTACCTGCAGCCGACGCGCAAGCATCACCCGGTCGTGCGTTTCGTGCCGCCGGAGGAATTCAAGGCGTTCGAGACTATCGCTTACGCCAAGGGCTTCCTGATGGTGTCGGCCAGCCCGCTCACCCGGTCCTCGCATCATGCCGGCGACGATTTTGCCCAGCTGCGCGCGGCGCGGGCGGCCCGCGCCGGCGCCTGACGGTCAATGCCGAAATACGCCAGCGAGCGGCCCGTGACGCATAGCGCGGAAGAGATGTTCGCGCTTGTTGCCAACATCGAGGACTATCCGAAGTTCGTTCCACTCTGCCAGGCGCTGGTCGTTCGTGGGCACAGCAAGGAAGGCGACCGGGAGATTGTCGTCGCCGACATGACGGTCGCCTACGGTCCGGTGCGCGAGACTTTCACCACGCGCGTCACCCTCTACCGCCCGGGACATACGATCGCCGCATCCTATCTCGACGGACCGTTCCGTCATCTCGACAGTTCCTGGTCTTTCGTCTCGACCGGCGAGAAATCCTGCACCGTGCATTTCGCCATCGACTACGAGTTCCGCTCGCGCAGCCTTGGCCTGCTGATGGGGAGCGTGTTCGACACGGCCTTCCGGAAGTTCGCCGGTGCGTTCGAGGCGCGCGCCGACGCGGTCTACGGACGCGGCGCCTAACGCGCCAGGGCGTCGAGCATGGCCAGCGCCTCGCGCACCGTCGCCAGCCGCACTTCCGACCGGCCGATATCGCCGAACCGCTGCTCCCGGTGAATGATCTCGCCGCCGCGGCGGACCGCCGCGAAATGAACCAATCCAATCGGCTTGTGCGGCGACCCGCCACCCGGACCGGCGATGCCGGTCACCGCCACCACCAGATGTGCCTCCGACCTTTTCAGCGCGCCCTCGGCCATGGCGCGCGCCGTTCCTTCCGACACCGCGCCTCCGTTCGCCAGCAACGCCTCCGGGACTCCGAGCATGTCGGTCTTGGCGATGTTCGAGTAGGTGACGAAACCCCGTTCGACGACCGCCGAGGAGCCGGGCACTTCCGTGAGTGTCCCGGCGACGAGACCGCCTGTGCAGGACTCTGCCGTCGCGATTGTGAGGCCCATCCGCGTACACCGCGCGATCAGCTCGGTCGCGGCCGGCAGCAATTGAGCGAGATCGGTCATGGCGCGAAGGGCAGGCGGATGGTGGCGACGGCGTGGGCGGCGACGCCTTCGCCGCGCCCGATGAAACCGAGGCCCTCGTTCGTGGTTGCCTTGACGCCGACCCGGGCGACCGGGATGCCGCAGATCTTTGCAATACTGGCGCGCATCGCCTCCCGGTGCGGGGCAATCTTCGGGCCCTCGCCGATGTAGGCGACGTCGAGATGGGCGATGGCGCCGCCGCGTGCCCGCACGCGCGCCGCGGCGTCGGCCAGGAAACGATCGGAGGAGACGCCGCGCCATTTCTGGTCGGACGGCGGAAAATGCTGGCCGATGTCGCCGTCGCCGAGCGCGCCCAGCACCGCGTCGGTCAACGCATGCAGGACCACGTCCGCGTCGGAATGTCCGATAAGCCCGCGCGTGTGCGGAATTGCAACGCCGCCCAGCATCACCTCGCTGCCGGGGCCAAGGGGATGCACGTCGTATCCTACCCCGACGTGAACCTCGCCGGCGCGGAGCAAATCTTCGCCCGCCAGCCTGCGGTCAGCGCCAGCAATATCGGCTGCGGTCGTCAGCTTGATGTTGCAGGCCTCGCCGGCAACGGTGCGCACCTCGATGCCGGCCCACTCCGCCACGGCCGCATCGTCGGTGAAACTCATGCCGGCAGAGCTCGCTTTCTGGTGGGCCTCGTGGATAGCGGAAAACACGAAGCCCTGTGGCGTTTCGGCCGCCTCCAGGTGTGTCCGATCGATCGTGGCGACGATGCGCCCATCCTCAACCCGTTTCAGCGTGCTGGACACGGGCAGGGTGGGCGCCACACCGCGGGTGCCGGCAAGCGCGGCGATGACCCGATCGATCAGTCCGGCGGATACGAACGGCCGCGCGGCGTCCTGTATGAGGACAAGGGAGGGAGCATTGTGCATCAACGCATCCAACCCTCGGAGCACGGAAGCTTGGCGCGTCTCGCCGCCGTCCACGGCGGGTCGCAGCTTGGGATGGTGCAGTGCAAGAGACTCGTAAAGCGCCTGATGCCGCGCGCCGATGATGGGCTGGACGATATCGATGTCTGCATGATCGAGAAAAGCCCGGAGGACACGGCCGAGGATCGGAGTTCCGCCAACAGACTGATATTGCTTTGGAATATTGCCAGGTTGGGCGCGTGTACCGCTTCCGGCGGCGACGACAAGGGCTGCGGTATGGGAGCGGTTAGCCATCAGGGGATGCCTTGGACAATCCGGGTTCCTCCCTTATCACGCTCCTGCCCATTTCGCACTTGCTCACACCGGTGAATTGACTAATCTATGGGCAACAGAGTGAGTGCCTAATCGCTATGCGGTCGGATGCGTTCATCGCCAAGCTTGCCACGCCGCTAGCGGTCGGGCCGACGAAACTACCTAATCGCATTTTTCTGGCGCCGATGTCGGGGGTATCCGATGCACCGTTCCGGGCCGTTGCCGCGGCCTATGGTGCCGGCCAGGTGACTTCGGAGATGATTGCCAGCGAACTACTCGCACGCGGCAATGCCGAGGCCACGCAGCGCGCCGAAAAAGCCGGCGAGGGCCCGCACGTCGTGCAGCTGGCCGGGCGCGAGGCGCGCTGGATGAGCGAAGGCGCCCGGGCCGCCACCGACGCCGGGGCCGATATCATCGACATCAACATGGGTTGCCCGGCCAAGAAAGTGACCGGGGGTTATTCCGGTTCTGCCCTCATGCGCGATCTCGATCATGCGCTTACGCTCATCGACGCGACCGTTGCGGCAACACCGCTGCCCGTGACACTGAAGATGCGGCTCGGTTGGGACCACCGGTCGATCAACGCGCCGGAGCTGGCCAGCCGAGCCGAGGCGGCGGGCGTGCGGCTCATCACCGTCCACGGCCGCACGCGCTGTCAATTCTATACGGGCAGAGCCGATTGGGCTGCGATCCGCGCCGTGAAAGAAGCCATCACGATACCGCTCATCGCCAATGGCGACCTGACATCTCCCGCCGATCTTGGCCGAATGCTCGCGCTCACCGGGGCCGATGGCGTCATGATCGGGCGTGGCGCCTACGGGCGTCCGTGGCTGCCCGGCCATCTTGCCGTCTACGCGGCCACGGGCGTCATGCCGGCGGCACCGTCGGACAGCGAGCTGTTGTGCCTCATCCTCCGGCACTACGAAGCACTCCTCGCGCACTACGGTCCCTGGGTTGGCATCAAGGCGGCGCGCAAACATCTCGGTTGGTATCTCGCCGATCGCGTCCTGCCACCGTCGCTGCGCCAAGCGCTGATGACGGGCACCGACGCCGGTCAGGTCATGCGACTGCTGGAGACGGTGTTCGCCACAGCCGAGCGGCAAGCGGCATGATCGCCGAAGCCACCACCGTCAGCCGCAATCGCGCTGCCGGAGCCGTCCTTGATGCGCTGCCCCACCCCGTTGTGCTCATCGATGGTGACGGTGGCCTGGTCGAGGCCAACATCGCAGCGCAGACCTTCTTCCAGGCGTCGACCAGCGTTCTGCGCCGGCATCCGCTTGCCTATTTCGTCCCCTTCGGCAGCCCATTGCTCGCACTCGTCGATCAGGTGCGTGCGCGCGGCGCGCCGGTCAGCGAATATCGCGTCGATATCGGCACTCCCCGGAACGGCGGCGAGCATGTCGTCGACATCTACGCCACGCCCAGCATCGACCCGCCGAATTGCGTCGTCGTCGTGCTGCAGGAACGATCGATGGCGGACAAGATCGACCGTCAGCTCATGCACCGCGGCGCCGCGCGCAGCGTCTCCGGCCTTGCTTCCATGCTTGCCCACGAGATCAAGAACCCGCTTTCCGGCATCAGCGGCGCCGCGCAGCTTCTGGAGACCTCGGTCAGCGATGAAGACCGCGAACTGACCCGCCTCATTCGCGACGAGGCGGACCGCATCGTCAAGCTCGTCGATCGCATGGAAGTATTTTCCGATGAACGACCGATCGAGCGCGAGCCGGTCAACATCCACGTCGTGCTTGATCACGTGCGCCGCCTTGCCCGCTCCGGTTTCGCCCGCTCAATCGCCATCAAGGACGAATTCGATCCTTCCTTGCCGTTGGTCTATGCCAATCGAGACCAGCTGGTTCAGGTGTTCCTCAATCTGGTGAAGAACGCCGCCGAGGCGGTGGGCGGTGCGGCGGACGGCGAAATCGTGCTGACCACGGCCTACAAACCCGGGTTCCGCCTGTCGGTGCCCGGCAATCCGTCGAAGGTCACGCTGCCGCTTGAGTTTTGCGTCCGCGACAACGGCGGCGGCGTTCCCGACGAACTCATTCCCCATCTCTTCGAGCCGTTCGTCACAACCAAGGCCAACGGCACCGGCCTCGGTCTGGCGCTGGTCGCTAAGATCATCCGCGACCACGGCGGCGTCATTGAATGCGAGTCGCAGCCAAAGCGAACCACCTTGCGTGTGCTGATGCCGGCGTATCCGGGACCGGCCACCGATGCCAGGGACGACTGACATGCCGCTTGGCAATATTCTTGTCGCCGACGACGACGCTGCAATCCGCACGGTCCTCAACCAGGCGCTGTCGCGCGCCGGCTATTCCGTGCGGCTCACTTCCAGCGCGGGAACGCTGTGGCGCTGGGCCAGCGAAGGGGAGGGCGATCTCGTCATCACCGACGTGGTCATGCCGGATGAAAACGCGTTCGATCTCCTGCCGCGCATCAAACGGGTGCGGCCCGATCTGCCGATCATCGTGATGAGCGCGCAGAACACGTTCATGACTGCCATCCGGGCGTCGGAGCGGGGCGCCTACGAATATTTACCGAAGCCGTTCGACCTGAAGGAACTGATCGCGATTGTCGGCCGGGCGCTATCCGAGCCGAAGACGAAGCGCGTGGACCCACCTGCCGGCGATCCGACCGATACCATTCCGTTGGTCGGGCGATCTGCCGCGATGCAGGACATCTACCGGGTTCTCGCCCGGCTGATGCAGACCGACCTGACGGTGATGATCGCCGGCGAGTCCGGCACCGGCAAGGAACTCGTCGCCCGTGCCTTGCATGACTACGGCAAGCGACGGAACGGCCCGTTCGTCGCCATCAACATGGCCGCAATCCCGCGTGACCTGATCGAGGCGGAGCTGTTCGGTCATGAGAAGGGCGCCTTCACCGGCGCTCAGGCGCGCAGCGCCGGCCGCTTCGAGCAGGCTGACGGCGGCACGCTATTCCTCGACGAAATCGGCGACATGCCGATGGAAGCCCAGACCCGGCTTCTGCGCGTCCTTCAGCAAGGCGAATATACGACCGTCGGCGGACGCACCGCGATCAAGACCGACGTACGTATCATTGCCGCGACCAACAAGGACCTTCGCATCCTGATCAATCAGGGGCAGTTCCGCGAGGACCTGTTCTTCCGGCTGAATGTCGTGCCGATCCGCTTGCCGCCGTTGCGGGAGCGGAGCGAGGACGTTCCCGACCTGGTTCGCCATTTCTTTGCTCTCGTCGAGCGTGAGGGGCTGCCGGCAAAGACGATCGAGCCGGCCGCAATGGAGCGGCTGAAGCGCTATCGCTGGCCAGGCAATGTCCGCGAGCTGGAGAACCTTATCCGCCGCCTCGCGGCCCTCTATCCGCAGGAGACCATTGCCGAAGGCGTCATCGATACGGAACTTGACCAGCCCCATTTGCCCGCGCTGCGGGGCGAAGAGGGGACCGAAGAAACACTCGCCGGTTCAGTGGAACGTCATCTCAATCGTTATTTTCGGGATTTTGGCGATGGTCTGCCGCCGCCGGGGCTCTACCACCGGGTCCTGCGAGATGTGGAAGGGCCGCTGATCGGCGCGGCCCTGGCGGCCACTCACGGAAACCAGATTCGTGCGGCCGAACTGTTGGGCGTTAACCGCAACACACTGCGCAAGAAGATCCGCGAACTGGAGATTCAGGTGATCCGCAGCGCGCGATAGCGACGATTGGCTGCCCTCCGCTGTTGTTTTCTGATCACAATGTTGTTGCAATTCAGTCCCACCTTGCCATAGGCGTTGTTTGGCGCCGGGTGTGGCCGTGGAGCGACAGATTACAATGACGGTGGAGGCGGCCCCTTTGGCCGACCCAATTCAGGGGCAGGAGCGTCGGCGCGGCAGTTTCGACTACGCCCGCCTGATCCGGGCATTGGGCTATGCCGCGGTCGTTCTTTCCGTGGCGGCCGCGACGGGCACGTTCTTTATCCTCATGGGGCTGACTCCGGTCGCGCCTACGCCCGACGTGGTGTTCACAGCGATGATTGTGAACGGGGCGCTGGTCTCGTTCCTGCTGCTGGTCGTCGCCTGGGAAGTGATCCGCCTGATTCTGGCCAATCGCCGTGGACGGGCGGCAGCGCGCCTGCACATTCGCATTGTTGCCCTGTTCAGCCTGGTCGCGGCCGCCCCCGCTGTCCTCCTTGCGGTCACGGCGAGTTTCTCGCTCGACCGGGGCCTCGACAACTGGTTCTCCACGCGGACGCGGGCCATCGTCGACAACTCGTTGTCGATCGCCCAGGCCTATGCCGAACAGCAGGCTGTCCAGCTGCGCACGGACACGCTCGCAGTAAAGGCACAGCTCGAGCTGGCGCCGTCATTGATGTCCGAGGATCCCAAGCGTTTTGAGAATTTTTTCGCCGGACTGGCTCGCGACCGCAATTTGCCCGGTGTTTTTGTCGTCGACGAGCAGGGTGGCCTGATCGCCCAAGCGACCTCGTCGTCGCGCAGTGACTTTCCGCCGCCACCGCAGCCGGCAATCGATGCGGCGAAGGACAAGCCCTCCGAGGTGGTCCTGGTGACGCCCGGGCCATCGAATGTAATCGGTGCGGTTACCGGGTTGTCCGGCTACAGCGGCCTCCTCCTGTACGCCGCCCGCCCACTCGACCCGAAGGTCGCCGGCTACCTCTCCATGACCAACGAGAACGTAAGCGAATATCGCATCCTCGAAGCGACGCGTTTCGGAATGCAGATCGCGTTCGGAATACTCTTCCTCGGTATCACCGTTGTCGTGATCCTCTCGGCGATCTGGCTGGGCATCGGCTTTGCCAACCGCCTGGTCGCACCGATCCGCCGACTTATCGATGCCGCCAAGGAGGTCTCCGCCGGCAATCTCCGCGTCTCGGTGCAGCCGCGCAATTCCGACGGCGATGTCGGCGCGCTTGGCGTTACCTTCAACACCATGACCGCCCAGTTGCGCGGCCAGCGTCAGCAGCTGGTGGCCGCCAGCGAACTCAATGACAGTCGCCGTCGCTTCACCGAAGCCGTGCTGTCCGGAGTGACCGCCGGAGTCATCGGCATCGATGCCGGCGGGCGCATAACCATAGCCAACCGCAGCGCGTTGCAACTGCTTGATGCCCCCGAGCGGTCGGTGGATGCGCCGATCCGCGCGCTATCGCCGGAACTGGGAGTCGTGATTGATCGCGCGCTCAGCGAAGGACGCCCGGAGCACCGCGACCAGATCAGCATCATGCGCGGCGGGCGCGAACGTACCATCAACATCCGCGTCACCACCGAGCGTGCCGCCGGCCAGGCCTACGGCTACGTCATCACGCTTGACGACATTACCGACCTCGTCACCGCGCAGCGGACTTCGGCCTGGGCCGACATCGCCCGGCGCATTGCTCACGAAATCAAGAATCCGCTCACCCCGATCCAATTGTCCGCCGAGCGCCTCAAACGGAAATTCGGCCGGGTCATCGTCGACGATCGCGATGTCTTCGACCAATGCACCGACACCATCATCCGGCAGGTGGGCGACATCGGCAGGATGGTCGATGAGTTCTCGTCATTTGCCCGCATGCCCAAGCCGGCGTTCGTGACGGGTGATCTGGCAGAGCCGATCCGCGAGGCGGTATTCCTGATCAGTGTCTCGCAGCCCGACATCTCCTTCCTGACCAGCGTGCCCGAGGAGCCGTTGCTCGGGCGCTTTGATGCCCGGTTGCTTGGCCAGGCACTCGCCAACGTCATCAAGAACGCGACCGAGGCGATTGCCGCCGTGCCACCCTACCCGGGGTACAAGGGCGAAATCTCCGTATCGGCCCGTAACGAGGGGAATCAGATCATTGTCGACGTGGCCGACAATGGCGTCGGTCTGCCACGGGAAAACCGCCGGCGGTTGCTTGAGCCTTATGTCACGACACGCGAAAAGGGCACCGGCTTGGGTCTCGCCATTGTGACCAAGATCATTGAAGAACACGGCGGACGCGTCGAATTACTTGATGCGCCTGCCGTGGCGACCGGCGGGCAGGGGGCAATGATTCGCATCACGCTGCCCCGGGTAGAGGCTGGTGCGACCTCTGTCACACCGGTTGCCGTCGAACAAAACGTCTCGGTCGGTTGAGAAGAGTAGAACAGGCATGGCTTCGGACATTCTGATCGTTGACGACGAAGCCGACATTCGCGACCTCGTCGCGGGGATCCTCGGCGACGAGGGTCATGGCACGCGGACAGCGGCCGATGCGGACAACGCGCTCAGCCAGATCGCTGCGCGACGTCCCTCACTTGTCTTCCTCGATATCTGGCTGCAGGGCAGCCGCCTCGATGGGCTGGCGCTGCTCGATGAGATCAAGAAGGAACACGCCGACCTGCCGGTCGTGATGATTTCCGGCCACGGCAACATCGAGACGGCGGTCTCCGCCATCAAGCGGGGCGCTTACGACTACATCGAGAAACCGTTCAAGTCCGACCGCCTTGTGCTGATCGCCGAGCGCGCCCTTGAAGCCTCGAAACTTCGTCGCGAGATCCGGGTGCTGCGCGAGCGTTCCGGCGACGCCAACCGTCTGCTCGGCGCCTCGGCCGCCATGAATCACCTGCGCTCGATGATCGAGAAGATCGCGCCCACCAATAGCCGCATCATGATTTCCGGTGCCTCGGGTGCCGGCAAGGAACTGGTCGCGCGGACCGTGCATGAACTGTCGACGCGCAAGCAGGGGCCTTTCATCGTTCTCAACGCGGCCACCATCACGCCGGATCACATGGAGCACGAGCTTTTCGGGACGGAGCCGTCGAATGGCGCCGCTCGCAAGGTCGGCGCCATGGAGGAAGCCCACGGCGGCACGCTCTATCTCGACGAGGTCGGCGACATGCCGCGCGAGACGCAGAACAAGATTCTGCGGGTGCTGGTCGATCAGACCTTCCTGCGCGTCGGCGGCGCCAACCGGGTGAACGTCGATATCCGCATCATCTCCTCCACCGGCCGCGACCTTGAACGCGAAATCGCCGAGGGCACCTTCCGCGAGGATCTCTTTCACCGGCTGGCGGTGGTTCCTCTGCGCGTGCCGGCGCTCGCCGAACGGCGCGAGGATATCCCGATGCTCGTCCGCCATTTTGTCGAGCAGATTTCCCGCTCTACCGGCCTGCCGCTGCGCACCATCGGCGACGACGCCATGGCGGTGCTGCAATCACATGACTGGCCGGGCAATATTCGCCAGCTGCGCAACAACGTCGAGCGGCTGATGATCCTGGCCCGCGGCGATGCCTCGGAAACCATCACCGCCGAGCTGCTGCCGGCCGAGATCGGCGAGATGCTTCCGACGACTCCGGGCAGGGCAGGGGGCGAGCACCTGATGTCGCTGCCGCTCCGCGACGCCCGCGAGATCTTCGAGCGTGAGTACCTCAACGCCCAGGTCAACCGCTTCGGCGGCAATATCTCGCGAACCGCCGAATTCGTCGGCATGGAGCGTTCGGCGCTTCATCGCAAACTGAAGTCGCTCGGCGTCGGTTAGGCGCCGCATGTTGCGCGTCGCTTACGTCAACGGCCGCTACGTGCCGCACGCACAAGCCGCCGTTCATGTCGAGGATCGCGGGTACCAGCTTGGCGACGGCGTTTACGAAGTCTGCGAGGTTTCCGGCGGTCGGCTGGTTGACGAGCGTCGCCATATTGCCCGCCTTGATCGTTCGCTGGCGGAGTTGCGCGTCCGCTGGCCGATGACACCGGCGGCGCTGGGCGTTGTGCTGCGCGAGGTGGTCCGCCGTAACCGCGTCGTCGATGGTCTTGTCTATCTGCAGGTGACCCGCGGTGTCGCGCCCCGCGACCACGCCTTTCCGGTCGCGGCTGTTTCGCCTGCCCTCGTGGTAACCGCAAAATCGATCCCGATTGCCTCGCGCGATGCGCGCGCCGCAGAGGGGGTGGCGGTCATCACGGTGCCCGACAACCGCTGGGCGCGCGTCGACATCAAGACCATCGCGCTCCTGCCAAACGTGCTCGCCAAGCAGATGGCGCACGAGGCGGGTGCGTTCGAGGCGTGGTTCGTCGACCGCGAGGGGTTCGTCACGGAAGGCGCATCCACCAACGCCTGGATCGTCAGCGCCGACGGCGGGCTGGTAACGCGGCCGGCCGAGACGGGTATCCTGCGCGGCGTCACCCGCACCGTCCTGCTTGATGTCGCAGCGGGCGAGGGGCTTCGCCTGGAGGAGAGGCGTTTCTCCGTCGCCGAGGCGCTCGCCGCCCGCGAAGCGTTCCTGACTTCGGCGACGACGGCGGTGACGCCGATCGTCCGCATCGACGGAAAGAACGTCGGCAATGGGCGTCCTGGCCCGCTGGCGAACCGGCTTCGTCCAGCCCTTCGCGCGGCCGCGGAGACAGCCCCCGCGTGGTCGTCACCCCTGTCACAACCGGACATTTGACCATCCGGACAATCTTGCCGCACGAAAATCAAGGTGACGCGGGCGGCAACTATCGGCAGACTGCCGCCGCGGATTGGTCATTCTCCCAAGAAAGCGACTGACGCTCCCGAAAGCGGGAAAAACATCCAAGAGTCAAAGAAGATGGCGGACCGCGCACAAAATCTCCAGGACACCTTTCTAAACTACGTTCGCAAGCAGAAGACGCCGCTGACGATCTTTCTGGTCAACGGCGTGAAACTCCAGGGCATTGTCACCTGGTTCGACAATTTCTGCGTTCTCCTGCGCCGCGACGGGCACTCGCAGCTGGTGTACAAGCACGCCATCTCGACGATCATGCCCGGCGCGCCGCTGCAGATGTTCGAGCCCAGCGAGGAAGCGGCGACTGATCGGCAGGCGGATTGAGCGAAGCTTTCGAGGGCGGCGAGGACAGCGAGCCGGCGGAGATCCCGCCGGGCTCGCTGGAGCGCGCCCTCGTGCTCGTGCCCGTATGGCGGAGCCGTGGCAAGTCTTCAGGGCCTGTGCGCGATCCTGACGCCCGCGTCGAGGAAGCGGTCGGTCTGGCGCGCGCCATCGATCTGGACGTGATCGCGGCGCTGCCGGTGCCGATCGTGGCGCCGCGCCCGGCGACGCTGCTGGGCTCCGGCAAGGTCGAGGAGATCGCCACGCGGGTCGTGGACGAGCGCATCAGCCTGGTGATTGTCGATGGGGTGCTGTCGCCGGTGCAGCAGCGCAACCTCGAAAAGGCCTGGAAGGCGAAGGTCATCGATCGCACCGGCCTCATCCTCGAAATCTTCGGGGAGAGGGCGCAGACCAGCGAAGGCGCCCTGCAGGTCGAGCTCGCGCATCTCAACTACCAGAAAAGCCGCCTCGTGCGCTCGTGGACGCACCTTGAGCGCCAGCGTGGCGGCTTCGGCTTTCTCGGCGGCCCCGGCGAAACGCAGATCGAGGCGGATCGTCGCGCGCTGGAGGAGCGTATCGCGCGCATCGAGGCGGACCTTGCCACGGTCGTCACCCGCCGGCGCCAGCAGCGCAAGAACCGTAAGAAGAGCGGCGAGGGGCTTGTCGCCCTCGTCGGCTATACCAACGCCGGCAAGTCGACCCTCTTCAACGCGCTTACCCACGCCGGTGTCTTTGCGGACAATCGCCTGTTCGCCACCCTCGATCCGACTCTCCGCAAAATCGAGCTGCCGCACGGCTCCTCCGCGATCCTCTCGGACACGGTCGGATTCGTTTCCGACCTGCCGACGACGCTGGTGGCCGCGTTCCGCGCCACGCTCGAGGAGGTGGTCGAGGCCGATCTGATCCTGCACGTCCGCGACATCTCGCATCCTGACAGCGAGGCGCAGGCTGGCGATGTCGCCAAGGTACTTGCCGAACTTGACGTGGACGTACGCGCGCCAGCCAGGGTGATCGAAGTCTGGAACAAGATCGATCGCCTGCCGCCCGAGCAGCGGCCGCCGCGCATGACGCCGTCTCGCGCGAACGGCGAGACCAACACGCCGGCGGTGGTCGCCGTATCGGCGCTGACCGGCGAAGGGCTGCCCGAGCTGCTGGAGCTGATCGAGCAGCGCATCACCGGAAGGCGCCGGAGCTACACGGTAGCCCTGACGGGAGCCGGCCTCGGCGATTTGCACAAGCTCTATGAGATGGGCGAGGTGCTGGAGCGCAGCGATACCGACGAGGGCGCAACGATCGCCCTGGTGCGCATCCCCGCCGACCGCGACGGGCAGTTCCGGCGCGCCTTTCCGGACGCCAAGTCGGCGGAGTAGGGCGCGAGTCCCCGTCTCCGCCGTTAATCTTTTTCGGTCGCCTTGGCCCGTTGCCAGAGCGCCTCCATCTCGTCCAGCGAGGCTTCACCCACCTTGCCGGCGGCGGCCGTCAGCCCGTCCTCGACCGCGCCGAAGCGGCGCACGAACTTGGCGTTGGTCCGGCGCAAGGCCTGATCGGGGTCGACCTTCAGGTGCCGCGCCAGATTGACCGCCGCGAACAAAAGATCGCCGACCTCATCCTCGAGCCGGTCGGCCGCATTGCCCTCGATTTCAGCTTCGATTTCGGTGAGTTCCTCGCGCAGCTTGGCGAGAACCGCCTTGGGATCGTTCCAGTCGAAGCCGACGGTTGCGGCTTTCTGCTGCAGTTTCAGGGCGCGCATCAGGGCCGGTATTGCCGCCGGTACTCCATCCAGCAGCCGGGCGTGCGTTACGCCGCGTTCGCGTTTCTCCTCGGCCTTGATGCGCTCCCACTGACCCTTGTCGGCGCCGGCGGCGCGGGAGGCCGCATCACCGAAGACGTGCGGGTGGCGCCGGATGAGCTTGGTGGTGATCGCCTCGACCACGTCGGGGAAGGCGAAGGCGCCGGCTTCCTCGGCCATCCGGGCGTGATAGACGACCTGGAGCAGGAGATCGCCGAGTTCGACGCGCAGCTCGCCCATGTCGCCGTCGGCGATTGCCTCCGCGACTTCGTACGCTTCCTCGATCGTGTACGGCGCGATCGTCGCAAACGTCTGCTCGACGTCCCATGGGCAGCCGGTCCGCCTGTCGCGCAGCGCCGCCATGATGTCGATCAGCCGGGCGATGTCGCGTGATGGCGTCATGAAAACCTCCCGTGGGGTCCCGGAAAACGTCGGCCGACGGTACCAGTGCGCGGCAGACGACGCTGCATGATCGCCGGGGAAGCGTTCGAATTCCCGTGGAAGACCGGCCGCTGGGTGCCATCCATAAGTCGCATAAGATATATTATGGAACTAATCCAAGGTGGTTTGGACGATGGTCCAGAGCCTCGCTCTACGGTGCATCCAGTTCGATCTGCATCTCGTCGTAAGCCGGCTCGACGCCGGACGGCACTTCGCGCTTCACCGTGGCGTAGTCGAGATCGATGTGCATGTGGGTCAGGATCGCCCGCCGGGGCTTGATGCGTTCGATCCAGGTCAGCGCTTCGCTCAGGCTGAAGTGACTGGGGTGCGGCCTGCGGCGCAGCGCATCGACGATCCATACTTCGAGATCGGCCAGGAGCGGAAGCGATACGTCCGGAAGATCGCTGAGGTCGCACGAATACGCCAGCCCGCCGATGCGCAGTCCGAGCGTGTCGATGTCGCCGTGGATCTGCCGGAACGGCGTGATCATCAGCACTCCGCCGGCGCCGTCGATCGTTAACGGCTGGCCGGCCGTGATCGGATGATGTTTCAGGATCGGCGGATACGAACTGCCGGGCTCCGCGGCAAAGCAATAGCCGAACGCCGTTTCGAGTCGCTCCATAGTCGCCGCGTCGGCATAGACGTCCACAAGGCGGCCTGTGTTTTGCCAGAAGGCCCGCAAGTCATCGATGCCGTGGGTGTGGTCGGCATGGCTGTGGGTGTAAACGACGCCGTCGAGAGAGTTAACGCCGGCGGTCAGCAGCTGCGCGCGGACATCGGGACCGGTGTCGACCAGCACGCGCGTGACGCCGTCTTGGTCGATACGCTCGACCAGGATGGAGCAGCGCAGGCGCCGGTTTCTCGGCTCGCTGGGATCGCAACCGCCCCAATCGTTGCCGATGCGCGGCACGCCCGGCGACGAGCCGCAGCCGAGGACGGTGACTTTCAATCTGCCGGTCAAGGCGGCGGCACCTTCGCGAACAGGCGCATAAAATTGTCCGTAGTTGCCGTAGTCAGTGCCTCCGGCGATACGCGCTTGACCTCGGCCAGAACTTTTGCAGTTTCAACTACGTAGGCCGGCTCGTTACGCTGGCCGCGATGCGGAGCCGGCGCCAGGTATGGTGCGTCGGTTTCGACGAGCAGCCGGTCCATCGGCACCTCCGCCGCAATCGCCCGCAAATCGTCGGAACGCTTGAAGGTCAGGATGCCGGAGAAAGAAACGTAGCCGCCGAGGGCCAGTCCACGCCGCGCCAGTTCGGCACCCGAGGAGAAGCAATGAAGCACGAAGGGGAAAGCCCCCTTCCCGGTTTCTTCCTCGAGGATATTTGCGATGTCCTCGTCGGCATCGCGGGCGTGAATGACGAGCGGCAACAGGGTCCGTCGCGCCGCTTCGATGTGGCGCACAAAGCCGATCCGCTGGGCGTCGCGCGGCGAGTTGTCGTAATGGTAGTCGAGGCCCGCCTCACCGATGGCCACCACCATCGGGTCCTCGGCAAGCTGCACGAGATCATCGGCGGTGATGTCGAGTTCTTCGGCGGCGTTGTGCGGATGCGTCCCGATCGAGCAATAGACGCGGTCGTATTGCCGGGTGATCTCCCTGAGGGCGGCGAAGCGTGCCACGCGCGTCGAGATCGTCACCATCGTCTCGACGCCGGCCGCCTTTGCCCGCGCGACAACGGCATCGCGCTCCAAATCGAAATCCTGAAAGTCGAGATGGCAGTGGCTGTCGACGAGCATCGGCTCAGGTCCGTTTCCCGGCCCCGTCGTCGGGTTCGACGTAGCGCGGAAAGACCGGCGCCGGCTCCGGCAGCTTCATACCGTGGGCGAGCCGGCCGTTGTCACCAAGCGCCGCAAAATCGCGCGCCTCCGGCCGCACGGCCAGCAGGTCCAGCAGCTTTCCGGCAGACTCGGGCATCACCGCCGTCGCGAGGATCGCCACTTGGCGGATGACTTCGGCGGTGACGGAAAGCACGGTGCCCATGCGTACCGGGTCGGTCTTTTTCAGCGCCCATGGAGCGGCGGCGGCGAAATAGCGGTTGGCATCGGCGACGACTGCCCAGATGGCGTTCAGCGCTTGATGGATCTGCTGCGACTTCATCGCGGTCCGGCAAATACCGAGCAGCGCGTCCGCATCGGCAAGCAGCTTCTTGTCGTCGTCGGTGAGCTTCATCGCCTCGGGCAGCACGCCGGCGCAGTTGCGCGCGATCATCGACAGCGAACGCTGCGCCAGGTTGCCGAGGTCGTTGGCGAGATCGGCGTTGATGCGCTGGACAATGGCTTCGTGGCTGTAGCTGCCGTCCTGTCCGAACGGCACTTCACGCAGGAAGAAATACCGCACGGGATCGCGGCCGTAGGCTTCGATCATCTTGAATGGATCGACGACGTTGCCGACCGACTTCGACATTTTCTCGCCGCGGTTGAACAGGAAGCCATGGGCAAAGACACGCTTGGGCGGCTCCAGGTCCGCTGACCACAGGAACGCCGGCCAGTAGACCGCGTGAAAGCGGACGATGTCCTTGCCGATGACGTGCAGGTCGGCTGGCCAGTAGCGCCAGAGCGGCGACTGCGCGTCGGGAAAGCCGACGGCGGTGATGTAATTCGTCAGCGCATCGACCCAGACGTACATGACATGCCTGTCGTCGCCGGGAACCTTGATGCCCCAGTCGAAGGTCGTGCGCGAAATCGACAGGTCCTTCAGGCCGCCTTTGACGAAGCTCATCATCTCGTTGCGGCGCTCGTCCGGACCGATGAAGTCGCGGTTGGCCTCGTAGTAAGCGAGGAGCTTTTCCTGATAGGCGGAGAGGCGGAAGAAATAGCTTTCCTCTTCCACCCACTCGACCGGCGTCCCCTGCGGCCCGTAGCGGACGTTGTCGGAGCGCACTTCGGTTTCGGATTCGCCGTAGTAGGCTTCGTCGCGCACCGAATACCAGCCGGAGTAGGTGTCCTTATAGATGTCGCCCTTCGCTTCCATCCGCCGCCAGATCTCCTGCGACGAGCGATGGTGGCGCGGCTCGGTGGTGCGGATGAAGTCGTCGTTGGAGCAGCCGAGCGCGTTGACCATCGACTGGAACAACGGCGCATTGCGGTCGGCGAGCGCGCGCGGCTCCATGCCTTCGCGCGTCGCCGTCTGCTTCATCTTGATGCCATGCTCGTCGGTCCCGGTGACGAAGCGCACGTCGTACCCGTCGAGCCGCATGAAGCGCGCGATGGCGTCCGTCGCCAGGGCTTCGTAGGCGTGGCCGATGTGGGGCGCGCCGTTCGGGTACGATATGGCGGTGGTGACGTAGAATTTCGGCGCGGGCATCGCCGGTCTCGCTCTGGTTTCGCGCGTCGGGTCAGGCGGGCAGACGGAAGGGTTACGTGCGCGTCGCGCGCGCGAGCGCCATCAGGATTGAGAGCACGGTGCGCTTGCGATCGAGATTGAGTTCGTCCGTCTGTTCGGTCGAACGGCGCAGGTTGTCCCATACGCCCGCCCACCTTTCAAGCGGGGTGCGGAGCGCCGACGGGCCCGGCGGGACGCCGCCCTCGGGCTCGGATTCGCCACGCACCCGTCGGTTCAGCCAACCCGCCAGGAGGTCGCGGAAGCTCAGCCAGGCGTCGTCGTTTCCGCGCCCTGAGACCTTGTCGGCAAAGGCATGGGCGTCCTCCATGTCGATGTCGGGAAGCCGGGCCAGCAGCCGCGTGAGGTCGCGGTAGGTCTGGATGCCGTCGCCCTCGATAAGCACGATGGCGCGCCGGAGGCTGCCCTCGGCCAACGCGGCGGCGAGCTCCATGTCGGCGTCGGTCTCGCCGTGGGCGCGCAACGCCGACACGATCGCATCGGCCGGCAACGGCGCCAGTTCCAACCGCCGGCAGCGCGAGCGGATCGTGGCAAGCGCCCTCCCCGGCGCGTGGCTGACGATCAGGAAGAGCGAGCGCGCCGGCGGCTCTTCGAGCACCTTGAGCAGCGCATTGGCGGAACTCTGGTTCATGTCGTCGGCCGGATCGACGACGGCAATGCGCCATCCCGCCTCGCCGCTCGTCGAACCGAAGAAGGCGATCGTCTTGCGAATCTCCGGCACGGTGAGCTCGGTGCGGAAGCGCTTCGCCTGTTCGTCGTAGGGCCGTTCGAGAACCAGCAGGTTCGGGTGGGCGCGATTGGCGACCTTGCGGAACGCCGGTTCGTTTTGCGCAACCGATAGATCGTCGGCGGCGGCGACCGCCCTGCTCCCTTCATCCGGATGCGCCAGCACGAAACGCGCGAAACGGTAGGCCAGCGTCGCCTTGCCGATGCCCTTGGGACCGCCGACCAACCATGCGTGGTGCATGCGGCCGGAACGATAGGCATCGAGCAGCGTCCGCTCCGCCGCGGCGGAGCCGAACCACGCCGGCTGCTCTTCCGGTGCGGGCCAGCCTTCCAGCCGGTCGAAATGGATCAGGTCGTCGTCGGCGACCGCCGCAGACCGCGCCATCTCAGGCTGCCCTGTCGATAAGGCGCGCGGCGACGGCCTGCCAGACGACGTTGGCCGTAGTCTGTTCGCCCTGCGTGGCGTCGACCACGAGGCACCGCTCGGGCTCCGCCCGCGCGATCGCCAGGAAGGCCTCGCGCCGCGCCTCATGCAGAGCGAGGTCGTCGCGCTCGAAACGATCCGCGGGCTCGCCACTCGCCGCCGTCCGCTGCGCAGCCCGCGCCAGCCCGACATCCGACGGCACGTCCAGAACGATCGTGAGATCCGGTTGCGTCCGTCCGACCGCCACCCGGTCAAGCGCATCGAGAACGCCGGAGTCGACGCCACCGCCGACGCCCTGATAAACGCGCGTCGAGTCCGAGAAACGGTCGCTGAGCACCCACTTTCCCGCCCGCAAGGCCGGACGGATTACCCGCTCGACGTGGTCGGCGCGCGCCGCGGCGAACAGCACGGCTTCTCCGTCAGGGCCGAGCTGTTCGGCGATCCCGGACAGAAGCACGCGGCGGATTTCCTCGGCCGTCGGCGTGCCGCCCGGTTCGCGCGTCGCCACTACGGCATGGCCGGCGGCAGTCAGTCGTTCACCCAGCAGCCGGATCTGGGTCGACTTGCCGGCCCCCTCCCCGCCCTCGAAGGTTATGAATTTGCCGGCCATCGCATCCTGGCTCCGCCCCCGCTCGGGCGTCTTCGACCATCGAAGATGGCCGCCAGCCGGTCAAGCCCGGCCGCTTCACCACCAGCCGAACAACAGCTCGCCGAGCCCGCTCTGCGTTCGCTGGCGCACAGTGCCGACGCCGATGTCGTTCGCCGCGTAAACTTTCGCTTCCCGCACCAATTGATCGTTGGAGGTAAGTTGCAGGGTGCCAATCTCCTGTCCGGCCTTGATGGGCGCTTTTACCGGACCCTGGTAGACAATGCGGCCCTTCATGCCATCGCGAGCGCCATGCGGCAGCAGTGCGTCGATGGCGCCCTTGCCGACCAGGTCGACACTGCCCCGGTTGCCGCCGAAGACGCGGGCCTCACCCAGCACGTCACCGTCCTTGAAGAAGCCGACCCGCTCGAAGGAGGTAAAACCCCAGTCCATCAGCTTGCGCGCTTCCTCTCCCCGCTCCTTCGCCGATTTGGTCCCGTTGATCACCAGGATGAGTCGCTCGCCGCTGCGCGCCGCCGACGCTACCAGTCCGTAACCCGACTCCTCCGTGAACCCGGTCTTCAGCCCGTCGGCGCCAATGTTCATGTCGAGCAGAGGGTTGCGATTATACTGGCGGATCTTGTTCCAGGTGAACTCGGTCTGGCTGTAGATCGGGTAGAACTCGGGGAAGTCGGCGATCAGGTGCTTTGCCACCCGCGCCAAGTCATGGGCGGTGACGTATTCGTTAGGGTCGGGCAGTCCCGTGGCGTTGGTAAAGTGCGAGCCGGTGAGACCGAGCTTCGTCGCCTCGGTATTCATCATCTCGGCAAAAGCGGTTTCGCTGCCGGCGATGCCTTCCGCAAGTACGATGCAACCGTCGTTGGCCGACTGAATGATGCCGCCGTGGATCAGATCATCGACGGCGATCGACGAGCCCAGCTTGGCAAACATGGTCGAGCCGCCGGACGCCGCACCGCCGCTCCGCCACGCGTTCTCACTGACCACGAACTGATCGGTGAGATGCAGTTTGCCGCTCTTCAACGCGTCGAACACCACCGCCATGGTCATCAGCTTGGCCATGCTCGCCGGCGGCATGCGCGCGTCGGCATCCTTCTGGAAGAGGACGGAGTCGCTTTCCGCGTCGACAAGGATGGCGTGCTGCGCGGTGGTCTCGAATACCGGCGCCTGCGCCAGGCCAGGCCTGGCGGCGGCCATCGCCATCCAAAAGCTGCAGACGAAAAATGCGGAACGCAGGGGCACGGTTATCGTCACTTTACTTCGCCGCCCGCCGCACCCCTCCATAGCAAGCCCGACGCCCACGATGCAACAATTGGGGGCCGCCTGGAGCGGCCACATGATCAATAGGGGATGAAAAGCTGAAGGACCGTCCAGCGCCTGTCTTAGCGGGCCGTGACGAAGACGCCGTTGAGGCCGATCTGCTGGGCTGCCGCGACAACCGCGGAGGGCGGCACGGACGGATCGACCGTGACGCGCACAACCGTCAGCGACCGACCCCCGATCTGCTCCTGATCGGTGACCACCCGACCGAACCGGCCGAAGTTCGCGGCGACACGGCCGGCGTTCTGAGGATCGCCGAAAGAGCCGATCTGCATAACCTGCGCCGGCACCGCTGCGGCTGCTCCCGCCGCCTGCGGTGCAACGCCGAGCTGAAGAGCCTTTTTCGCCGTTGCGCGATTGAGCGCCGTCTGCAGGGCGTCCGGCTGGGCGAGACTATCAGCGGCGGCCTGCGCGGCGGTGACCGACGATGACGATGCGTACGAACTCACAAAACCGGTGCGCATGATGAGGGGCGCCAGCGGATCGTCATTGCCATCGGTCGCCGGCGCGTAGACTGGATCGAGGACGAGCGGGCCGGCAACGGCCGCCTGGACGGGCGCCGGCCGATAGGTCGCGAGCACCGGACGCGGCACGGCGGCAACCGAAGCCAGCGCCACCGGCGCGGACGGCACCGGCGCATTGTTGGCGGCGAACATCGAGCCGCCGGCATCCGGGCCGCGGTATGATGCGAGCAGTTTGTTTCCGTCGAGCCCGTCCATCTGCGCCGGCCCGACATAGTCGACCTTGACGTTGGCGGTGCCGGCCTGCTCGAAACCGAGCATGCCGGCGACGCGCTCCGAGACGTCGATGATGCGGTCGCTTGCAAACGGCCCGCGATCGTTCACCCGCACGACTATGGAGCGGCCGTTCTCGACGTTGGTGACGCGCGCGTAGCATGGCAGCGGCAGCGTGGGATGCGCCGCGGTCAGGCCGTTTACGTCATAGACTTCGCCGTTGGCCGTAAGCCGGCCGTGGAAAGCGTCGCCGTACCAGGACGCCAGGCCGACGGATGAATAGCGCGGGTTGTCGCGCGGGATGTAAGTCTTGCCGGCTACCCGATAGGGATCGCCGACTACCGCGTGTCCGCCGCCCTTGGGCAATTTTCCGCCGGCGTAGACGCGCGGGCTTGCAGCACCGTAGCTGCGCTCGCTGAAATATTCCTTCGAGTGGGTGTTGTAGCTGATGCGTGAATTCGGCGAGGAGCATGACGCCACAATGCCGGCGGCGGCGACCACCACAGCCAATCGAAGGGCCTCACGGCCTACCACGCGACGCTGTCCGCCGCGCACGTATGACTGGCCGCCCGACATGCCACGAACGTGGCAACGCCGTCTTCACACCGGAGATTCAAACTCGCCCCTCGTCCGCCGCTTGCCCCAGCTCACCCCAATTGATCGTCCGAAGACTCTTAATCGCGGGTTAACGAGGCACACGCGAATGAATCAAAGCCCCGCCGCTTTAGCAAGGTTCGACGCCCGCCAGGCGGGAGTTTCCCCCGTGTTGCACAGGAAATCAGGCTTTGCGGCTGCACGCCGCTGGGGATATCCCGCGTCGCGGACCGGCGGCGAGAAAATACCGGGACTGATTCGGGGTTGGTGATTCGCAGCGGCACGACACGGCAAGCGAACGCTCGATCACAATCGTTGTCATGCACAAGCGAAGAGGCCCAACCCGCATCGAAGCGGATTGGGCCTCTGATACAAGTCTCCGAGGCGCCTACTGACCGAGTTGGTAAGCGAGACCGAATTTCACGAGGTCCAGGCCGCCGCCCGTCTTCACTTCGACGTTGGTGTGCGCTCCCGTGCATTGCGCTGAAAGAGTGTCGAACCAGATATGATCGTATTCGACATTCAGGGAGAGCTTCTGGGACATCTTCCAGCCGACGCCGGCGCCAGCGGCCGGACCGGTGTGCGACATGCCGAAATTGCAGCCGGAATTTGCGGCGTAGTTGAAGTTGCCAGCCGCGAAACCGGCGTCCCCGTAGAGCAGCAGAGGCCCGTTAGTCCACCCGAGCTTGGCGGTCCCCAATCCCAGCGCGTTCCACGTGCCAGTGCCGGCGGACGATCCGCTCGGTATGCTGCCGGTTATGTTGGCGATGTCGAAGGCACCCTGCAGGCCAAACACGAAACTGGAAGGAAGCTGCCAGTTGTAAGCGACCTGAAAGCCGCCGAGCCAGCCCGATTGGGTGTAGGCGAAGCGGCGGGAATTTTGGACGGTGGCGCAATTCGGCTCGTTTGGGGCACCGAAGTTCCAGCAGCCGGAGCGATCGGCCCAACTGAAGCCGCCTTCCGCGCCGACAAACAGGCCGCTCCACTCGGGAGAAGCCGGCGCCGCGGACACCGCGCCGCACATCATGCCGATCCCTACAACAGCGGTCGCAACACGCAGCAGTGCATAGTTCATCAAAGTCTCCCCCTTGTGGCGAAAATCGCGATTGGCGGCAATCTACTCGGAACGAACTGCCTGTGCGCGGTCCAGCCGCGTCGGTTGGCAATTTTTATGTGGATTGTCTTGCCGATCGGCGGCGCGCAGCATCGCACCTGCGGCAGGACATCACCATCACCGTGCCGATACCGTCGTTCGCCAAATATGCGCGGAGCTCATTCCGCGGCAATCGGGTGGCAATTCGGTTTTTGCCATCCCTGGCGACCGCTGGTAGACGCTTGTTTCTGACATGGATGGGTGGCCGAGCGGTTGAAGGCACCGGTCTTGAAAACCGGCGAGCCCGCAAGGGTTCCGTGGGTTCGAATCCCACCCCATCCGCCAAGCCTCCGCACCGACCAATTGAATATGATTTCTTCTTCCAGGCGTCGGCCCGGCGCCCTACCCGGAGTCATCGCTTGGCTCGGGTTTCGACGATAGGCACATTCACGATGCCGACGACGCGGGCGTTCCACCCACGCCGCTGAAAAACCTCGCAGATAATCGAACATGCCGTTACATTGCTTGGAAGGCTGCGGCTCGGAACTCCGGCTGCAACGCCAGCCGGCGCTAGGCGAGGATCGTGATGCTCGGATTATCCGAGCGATTGACGCTGTCGATGGCTCTAGGGTTGCTGCTTCTCACCTCCGGCGTTGCCCTGGCTGTGCAGAACAACGGCGGCGGGAGCTACAAGCCCGGCCGAGATCCCTGCCAACTCACGTATCAGGCGTGCATCAGGCGCTGTTTGAAGTCCTATGGGCGCGACGGCACGCCGTCATGCGAAGAACGCACCTGCTGGCCGCAGTATGTGGCGTGCACAAATAGGAACTAGATTTCGCGATTCGCCACTCGGCACGCCAAGCGAACGAACAGGTCTGGGCAGAGGCTATCCAGGACGCCTCAGCCCGCAGGCGAAAGACGGAGCTGCACTTCTCGCCACGCATCGTACTTCGCGGCCGGTAGATGATACGGGCCACACTGCGGGACAGCACGGAGCGCGCTTTCAGTCGCCTCCTTGCCGTAAACAGACGCCGGGAATTCGATCACGCCCGGTCGGCCAACAACAGAACCATCCGGCTTCATGCGAAAGTCGACGGTGACCGAAACCTGTTTCGGATCGGTCCAGCCTTTTGGCAGCTTCCAGCAACGTTCGACTTGCGCCCGCAATCCATCGAACTCGGCGGCGGTCATTTTGGAGTCGGCACCGGCCTCGCCGGGAGCGACCGTGGCGGCCGGCGGCGGCGCCGTCACCGGTGGCGCCACGGCGGACGGCGGCATCGGAGCAGCCGCCTGCCGGGAAACCGGCGGCGATAACTCTGCGGGGGCGGGTTGATCGGCAGACGGTTTCGGCTGGACGCCCGCGTCCGGCTTTGGCGGCGTAGCTGGCGATGTCTTGCCGCTGGCGTCGTTCGCCTTCTTCGGATCTGGCACGAGCAGAACCGGGATGGTTTGCTCGGTCGGCTTGCCGCCCCAAAATCCGTCAAGCCTGACAAAGCCAATGCCGATCAGGAGCGCGTGGCCGATCACCGACACGGCAAGTCCGATCGCAACTGCGGCAACCCACGGCCGCGCCGGCTCCGCGTCGGCGAACCGGTCTGTTGCCTCCGGAACGGTCGCCGGGTCTGGCGACGTCATCGCCAACGGAACGGAACGGTCGACAATCTCTCAATGACCGAGGTTGGCGCGATCCGGCACGGTGGTCTGCTCGTCGGCAGAGCACAGATTTGCCTCGTGAAGAATATCAGCGAGATGCGAAGGGTCGCACTGATTGGGCGGCGGCGGCGGAAACGTCACCCAGTAGTAGTGATGTTCCTGATTGGATTTCTTCTCCGCGGCTGCAGCTCCGCCGGCCGCAATCGACGCAATAACAACCGCCAAGGTCAGGGCGCGATACATGTGTCTCCTCCGCAGTCTGGACGGTTCAATCATCAACATAGGTCTCTTTGCGGAGGAGGAAAGCGATAGTTCCTGCAGTAAACCGGAAATGAACGGGCGCATGATTGGTTTTCGCGGGGCAAAGACACGCTAAAACGCAACCAGCCCGGGCGGTTTTACGCGCCCGGGCTGGAGTTGTTCGGATAGTGGACGCCGGGGCTAGAAGCCCAGCTTGTAGCCGAGAGCCAGATTGATTTTGTCGGCCACCAAGCCGGCGCCGTTTCCGGTATCCTTCCAAGCGTACCCCACGGCCACGTATGTCGCTTGGCGGGGGTCGATCTGATAAGTTAAACCAGTCGCGACCTTCGGCGTGACCCAAGTCTCGCTGAACGCATTACGGTAGCGCGCGTTGACCACATTCCAGGTCCACTTGGAGCTCAACTTCCAGTCAACCGTTCCACTTACAAGGTAATAAGCGCCGACGGCCGGGCTGGTCGCCGAAGTGCTCGAATACGCCGCCGAATTGTATCCAACCCCCCCGCTGACGCCGAATGTGAAAACATCCTGCTTCCACTTATAACCCAGCGTTGTTTCCGGCTGGAATGCTCCGGTACCGAAGGACGAGTTTGTCGGCGCCGTCGCATTCGCGGTCGCTTGCAGCGAGACACCAAGCGAGAAGCCGTTACCCAAATTGTGGGAGTAGCCAAACTTGAGGTAGGTGTCCTTGTAGGCATTAGGTGATGTCGCGCCCCACTCCGGGCTGAGCTCGAGGCTGAGAGAGTCGCCAAGCGGCGTCGGAGATGGCGCGGTAGGCGCGCCAGCAGAAGCCGGCACAGCCAATGTCAGCAGCGCCCCGGCAAATATCGAACTCGCAATAATTTTCATCGAACAGACCCCTCTGCTATGCCGGCACCCAAGGCGCTGCCCCAGCCGACGTATCCACAGGTTATACACGCCAGCATTTGCGGCGGTAGACGCTATCTCGCGTCGGCCCCAAAATCGGCAGTATGTGTGGCGGCAGTGCAACTATTGCAAAGGCAACATTGCGTATTGCGGAGAACGGCAGTGCCAAAACAACCGCTGGCTCCGGTGCTTTACACTCTCAGGCCAGCTTAACCGGCTAAATTAATCTTCGGAATACTGGCAGCGGAGAATTGCCGATCTTGTGACCAGCTGATGATCAATCCCCAAGCACAGACTGAGTTGTGCTTATTTAGGCCAGTATATTGGAGTGACATGACACGTTAATGACAAAACGACGACAGGGACGAGCCGCCCAGTTGGTGGCTAGCGTCAGCCTCATGGGCCGCGGCTTCGGGAATCGCGCGGCGATATACCTTGCACCAATTGGAACCGAAGCAAATGAAGGCGGTCCTCGCCCGCGTCAACCTGCCCGATTTCGGGATGCCCCTGGGGCCGCCCGAAATGTCGGGCCGAGTCTATGCCTCCCGGCTCGCCAGCCTCATCGACCGGGTCGGCGCCAGTGGATTGCAGATCCTCCTGATCTACGCTGACCGGGAGCATTCCGCCAATCTCGCCTGGCTGACCGGCTTCGATCCGCGCTTCGAGGAAGCGCTTCTCATATTGCTCCCGGGCCGCACCCCGGCGCTTTTCGTCGGGCCGGAAAACTTCGGCTTCGCCGCCACAGCGCGGATTGATCTGTCTGTTGTGCCCTACCCGCCCTTTGGCCTTATGGGCCAGGACAGGAGCCGCACCCCTCCGCTCGCTGATCTTCTGCGCGATCAGGGCGTCGCCGCGGGGATGACGATCGGCATCGCCGGATGGAAATACTACGGCGAGGCCGAGAGCCCATCTGCGGCGACGTGGTCCGAGGCCCCCTCCTTCATCGTCGACACGCTGCGCGCTATTGCGGGCCCCTCCGGCTCGGTCGTCAACGCCGGCGCCCTCTTCATGCATCCGACCACCGGTTTGCGGGCCGTCAACGAGATCGACCAACTCGCCGCATTTGAGTTTGCCTCTTGCCACACGTCGCAGGCGGTGAAGAACGTGCTCTTTGGCGTGCAGCCCGGCATGAGCGAATTCGAGGCGGCGCAGCTGCTGGCTCCGGTCGGGCTGCCGCTAAGTTGCCATCCGATGTTGACCGCGGGCCCGCACGTTGCCCTTGGGCTCGGCAGTCCCGGCCCGCGCAGAATGGAGCGCGGCGATCCGTTCACCGTCGCCTATGGGGTGTGGGGCGCCCTCACCTGCCGCGCCGGTTGGCTGGTAGCCAATGCCGGCGAATTGCCGATTGCGGTGCGCGACTATGTCGACAAACTCGCTGCCCCCTACTTTCTCGCGGTCGCCGAGTGGTACGAAACCGTTGGCATCGGCGTCACCGGGGGCGCGCTCGACGCCGTCATCCGGCGTCATTTAGGCGATCCGTTCTTCGGTCTGTTCCTGCCGCCCGGCCATCTCATCCATCTCGACGAGTGGATGAATACGCCGATCTATCCCGGCAGTGAGGAGCGCCTCGTGTCCGGGCAGGCGCTGCAGGTGGACATCATCCCGGCGACGGGAACCCCGTACTTCACCGCCAATATGGAGGACGGCATCGCCCTTCTCGATGCCCGCGGACGCGCGGAATTTGCCGAGCGCCATCCTGCGGCGTGGCAGCGCATTGGCAAACGCCGCACCTTCATGGAGGACCTGCTCGGAATTCGGCTGAAGCCCGAAGTGCTGCCGTTCAGCCAGATTCCGGCCTATCTGCCGCCATTCATCCTGGCACCTGAAATGGCCCTCGTCCGAGACCCCTAGAACATATGTATTGTGCGGATGATTGACGCCCCTCATTGCAACGGCCTACAAGGATCGCGCGGACACGGGAACCGCAAGCCCGTCGCCGGAGGACTTTCGGGAGCAATAGACGGCGATATTGTTGCCGGGCCGCCTGCCCCGAAAATTGCGACCTGATCTGAAGCGACCATTGATCTGAAACGACCATAGGGAGAGAAAACGTGAGAAAAATTCTGACGGTAACGCTGGCCGCAGCCGGGCTTCTTGCCACGGTCGGGCTTGCGGCTGCGCAGACGGTTGTCGGTGTTTCCTGGAACAACTTCCAGGAAGAGCGCTGGAAAACAGACGAAGCGGCGATCAAGGGCGTGCTCGATGCCGCCGGCGCCAAGTACATCTCGACCGACGCCCAGTCGTCGGCCGACAAGCAGCTTACAGACGTCGAAAACCTGATCTCGCAGGGCGCCAACGTCCTGATCGTGCTCGCCCAGGACTCCGACGCTATTCAGCCGGCAGTGCAGAAGGCGGTCGACGCCGGCATTCCGGTCATCGGTTATGACCGCCTGATCGAGAATCCGAAGGCGTTCTACATCACCTTCGACAACAAGGAAGTGGGTGTCATGCAGGCCAAGGCGGTGATGGCCGCCAAGCCCAAAGGCAACTACGCGATCATCAAGGGCAACTCGGCTGACCCGAACGCTGACTTCCTGCGGGCCGGCATCGAGGAGGTCATTGGCGGCGCGGTCAAGAGCGGCGACATCAAGATCGTCGGCGAGACCTACACCGACAACTGGGACCCCGCGAACGCCCAGAAGGAAATGGAGCAGATCCTGACCGCCAACAGCAACAAGATTGACGCTGTCGTGGCGGAGAACGACGGCATGGCTGGTGGTGTCGTAGCCGCTCTCGCGGCACAGGGCCTCGCCGGCTCGGTTCCGGTTTCCGGCCAGGACGGCGATCACGCTGCTCTGAACCGCGTCGCGCTCGGCACCCAGACCGTGTCGGTCTGGAAGGACGCGCGCGCACTCGGCAAGGGCGCGGCGACCATTGCGCTCGCGCTAGCCAAGGGCACGGCGATGGACAAGGTCGAAGGCGCGACCATGTTCAGCGGCGGCCCGAAGAAGGTCCCGATGAACTCGGTCTTCCTGACCCCGGTTCCGATCACCGTTGACAACCTCAACGTGGTCATTGACGCGGGCTGGATCACGAAGGACGAAGTCTGCAAGGGCGTGAAGGCCGGCTCGGCTGCCAAGGTCTGCGGCTAGCACGACCGACTTGCGAAATTGTGTCCCGCGCTGTCTTCTGACGGCGGGGGACACATGCTGTAAGACGACCTCACCGGGAAGGTTCAATGGTGACTGAGGTTTCGGGCGCGCCGGCGCAACGCCTTGAGCCGCCGACGTTTGGCGCGGTTGGCCGCTTCATGCAGGCTACCGAGATCGACGCCCGCCTCCTCGGCATGATTGTCGCCCTGATACTCATTGGCGTCGGTTTTCAATTCGCCTCGGGCGGCGTCTTTCTAACACCCCGCAACCTGTGGAACCTGTCGGTGCAAACGGCGACGATCGCCGTCCTCGCCAACGGCATGGTTCTCATCATCGTCTCGCGCAACATCGACCTGTCGGTGGGATCCCTCATGGGCTTCCTCGGCATGATTATGGGCGCTGTGCAGACCGACTTCCTGCCGCCGCTGCTTGGCTACGATCACCCGCTGTCGTGGATCATCACCATTGTCATCGGCGTCGTCGCCGGCGTAATCGTCGGCGGCTTTCAGGGCTATATCATCGCCTATCTTCAGGTTCCCGCCTTCATCGTCACGCTCGGCGGCCTGCTGGTGTGGCGCGGCGCCGCGTGGTGGGTGGCGAGCGGCAAGACGCTCGCGCCGCTCGACACGATCTTCCAGATTTTCGGCGGCGGCGGCGCCAACGGCTCGATCGGTGCGTTGGCGAGTTGGCTCGTCGGCCTTGTGGCCTGCATCGCCGTTGTCGCCAGTATCGTGAATGGCCGACGACAGCGGCGCCGGTTCAATTTTCCACTGCGCCCCGTATGGGCGGAGGTGACCCTCGGAGTCATCGGCTGCGTGGTTGCGCTCGGTGCCGTAGCGGTGATCAACGCCTACCCGATGCCGGTCGGCCTCGCCAAGACCTATGCGGCCGCCCATAACATTCCGTGGCCGGACAATGGACTATTCATCTCGCTGGGCATCGCCATTCCGGTCCTGATCGCTATCGGCAGCGCGATGGTCGTCGCATTTATCACGAGCAGGACGCGGTTCGGGCGCTACGTGTTTGCCATCGGTGGCAATCCGGAAGCGGCGGAGCTCGGGGGCATCAATACGCGCTGGGTGATCATGAAGACGTTCATCCTCATGGGCGTGCTCTGTGCCATCGCCGCGGTGATCGCAACCGCCCGCCTCAACGCCGCGACCAATTCCCTGGGCACTAACAACGAGCTCTACACGATCGCCGCGACGGTCATCGGTGGCACCTCGTTTGCCGGCGGTGTTGGAACGATCGCTGGCGCCATGCTCGGCGCCCTCCTCATGCAGACCCTTCAATCGGGCATGCAGCTCATGGGCATCGACTCGCCGTTGCAGAACATTGTCGTCGGCGCCGTCCTGGTACTGGCGGTGGGCATCGACACCTACTACCGGCGCCGGACGGCCTGATCGGGGACATGCCCATGACCGAAAATCGGGTTTCCCTGGTCGAGATGCGCAACATCTCGGTTTCCTTTGGCGGCATCCATGCCGTCGATCACGCCACCATCGACGTTTACGCCGGCGAGGTCGTCGGCCTTGTCGGCGGCAACGGCGCCGGCAAGTCGACCCTGATGAAGGTGCTCTCGGGAGCGCAGCGGGCGGACTCGGGCCAGATATTCATCGACGGCAAGCCGGTCACTATCAACAACCCGCGCGACGCCAAGGCGCTCGGGATCGAAACGATCTACCAGACGCTGGCGCTCGCCGACAATATTGACGCCTCGGCGAATGTATTTCTCGGCCGCGAGATGATGACCTCATGGAACACGCTCGACGATGTCGCGATGGAAGCGGCGACGCGCAAGGTGATGGGTCGATTGAACCCGGCTTTCCAACGGTTCAAGAATCCGGTCAAGCAGCTTTCCGGAGGCCAGCGCCAGTCGGTCGCCATCGCCCGCGCCATCCACTTCAATGCGCGCGTGCTGATCATGGACGAGCCGACTGCCGCGCTCGGACCGGCCGAGACCGCCCAGGTGCGCGACCTCATTCGCCATCTTCAGAAGGAAGGCATCGGCATCTTCCTCATCAGCCACGACATTCACGACTTGTTTGATCTCGCCGATCGCATCACCGTCATGAAGAACGGCCGGCTGGTCGGGACCGTCAGCAAGACCGACGTCACCACCGACGAAGTGCTCGGCATGATCATCGGCGGCACCCGGCCCGCCCACGCGACCGTCACCAACGCCTATGGCGAAACGCCAGTGACCGCCTGATCCTGCACTATCGGTCGCGGAAGCGCGTCACCGGCGAGCCCGCGACCGGGCTGTCGCCAACCAGGGTGATCCCGGTCAGCGGATAGCGCGCCAGCAACTCCGCCGCACGATTTCGCCGCAGGCTCGTCACGAACAATCGTTTCAGATTCTTGCCGCCGAAGCACGGCATGGTCGGCGCCGCCAGCGGTACCGGATACGTCTCCAGCAGTTTCCCGTCGGGCGAAAAGACGTTGAGGCGTTGCGCCGATGGCCCGGCGCTCCAGTAGTTGCCGTCAGCATCGGTGGCGCCGCCGTCCGGCCTGCCGGTCTCTTCGGTCTGCTGGGCGATGCGCGTCCGGTTGGAGATTACCCCGGTCGCGGGATCGAAGTCCCAGCGATCGATCCAGCCGGGCGTCGTATCGGTATGAAACATCGATCGACCGTCGGGAGAGAACGCCATGCCGTTGGACGTGAACAACCCGGTCACCTTCTGCTCGACCCTGCCGTCCGCGGTCACGCGATAAAGCGCTCCCAGCGGATCGTCCACCGGACGTGGGCGCTCGTCCATGCTGCCCACCCAGAAAGCGCCGTCGGGCCCGACCTTGCCGTCATTCAGTCGAGTGTTCCCGTCGAGCGTCGTCTCGATTTCCGCGATGGGGTTGAAACTGCCGTCAGCGATGTCAAAGAGTCCGACGACGTGTCGCAAAGCGACAACTAAGCGTCCGCGTTCCGACAGTCCGATCGAGCCGACCTCGCTCGGGAAACTCCATTTCCGGTGGGCGCCGGTTGTCAGATCAAAACGGTGGACCGCCTGTCCTGAAATATCGCATTGAAAAAGCGCGTCGGCGCGGTCGTCATAGACCGGCCCCTCGCCCAGCTCGCAACGCACGTCGTTGAGTGGCTTGAACTCTATCACCCTGATTTCCTTAACCCTTCGACCGCGCATCAGCTGCCGCAACGCAATCCCGGACCCCATTCGGTTGACAAGGATTCGGCTTGTCTCCATGCAGATGCCGCCGCCCGTTGCCGGGCTTCGGTATCCGAGTTTTCCTCGCAATGAACAAGCCAGCCCCGGTCATTTCATTCGTCAGCCTCGGCTGTCCAAAGGCGCTGGTCGATTCCGAACGCATTCTCACGCACCTGCGCTCGGAAGGATACGAGGTGTCGCGCCATCACGATGGCGCCGATGTGGTCGTCGTCAACACCTGCGGCTTCCTCGACAGCGCCAAGGCGGAATCGCTCGACGCGATCGGCACCGCCATGAAGCAGAACGGGCGCGTCATTGTTACCGGCTGCATGGGCGCCGAGCCCGAGCAGCTTCGCGACCGCTTCCCCGACGTGCTCTCCATCACCGGCCCGCAGCAATACGAAAGCGTCGTCGCGGCCGTCCACAACGCCGTGCCGCCCGCCCACGACCCGTTCCTCGATCTGGTTCCGCCGCAGGGCATCAAGCTGACGCCGCGGCACTATGCGTACCTGAAGATATCCGAGGGCTGCAATCACCGCTGCTCGTTCTGCATCATCCCGAAGTTGCGCGGCGATTTGGTCTCACGGCCGGCGGCGGACGTGCTGCGCGAGGCGGAGCGCCTGGTGAAGGCCGGCGTCAAGGAATTGCTGGTCATCTCCCAGGACACCAGCGCCTACGGCGTCGACGTGAAGTTCGCGCAAAGCCGCTTCCAGGATCGCGACGTGCGCGCCAAATTCTTTGACCTCGCCAGTGAGCTTGGCTCACTTGGCGTGTGGGTGCGCCTCCACTACGTCTATCCGTATCCGCATGTGGACGAGGTCATCCCGCTGATGGCCGAAGGCAAGATCCTCCCCTATCTCGACATCCCGTTCCAACATGCCAGCCCAAAGGTGCTGAAGGCGATGAAGCGCCCGGCGGCACACGAGAAGACGCTGGAGCGCATCGGGCGCTGGCGCGAGATCGCGCCGGATCTCGCCATCCGCTCGACCTTCATTGTCGGCTTTCCGGGCGAGACCGAGGACGATTTCGACCAGCTTCTAGCGTGGCTCACCGAGGCGAAGCTTGATCGTGTCGGCTGCTTCCGGTTCGAGCCGGTCGCCGGCGCACCGGCCAATGCGCTGCCCGATCAGGTACCCGCCGAGGTCGCCGACCAGCGCTGGCATCGCCTGATGAAGACGCAGCAGGAGATCAGCGCCCGTAACCAGCGCAAGAAGATCGGCCGCCGTATCCAGGTGATCGTGGACGAGACGAGCGGTCGCACGGCGCGCGGCCGCTCCATGGCGGACGCGCCAGAGATCGACGGAGCCGTGAATCTTGCCAGCCGCTTGCCGATCCGCACCGGCGAGATTGTCACGGCGCGCGTGACGCGCGCCGATGACTACGATCTGTTCGCCGAGGTCGTCTAACCGGTCAGCCCTGGCTAGGGACCCTTGAACTGGAGGCCCTTCGGGGGCTGCAGCGCCTTCGGATTTATCTGAAATTTGTGGATCGCTTGCCGCTTTCTGCGTAAAGCGCAGGACGCGGCTGGTGCCGCCGCGGGCAAGCTGGGTCAGCTGGTAATCGCCGCTCGTGGGCCCGCGCTC
>Ga0208849_1000214_pt1 | contig 56530 bp, 47 predicted proteins | sample NGESurdeep072012_10_FD_184470 | JGI IMG/M metagenome (GOLD analysis project Ga0208849, IMG submission 184470) | Arctic peat soil microbial communities from Barrow, Alaska - NGEE Surface sample 53-3 deep-072012 (SPAdes) | ecosystem: Environmental > Terrestrial > Soil > Wetlands > Peat ... | reverse complement strand
GGGCACCTGCTCCTTGGAGGCGGTGATCCGGTGCGCGCCCTCCAGGACTGGGGCGATCGCATCAATCACATTCACCTAAAGGACGCTCGGAAGAGCGTCGTCGACGACATCATCCGCGAGCAAGCGCCCGTGTCCGAGATCTGGCGGCGACACGCGTTTTGCAGGCTTGGCGAGGGCGATCTGAACGTCGACGCGGTGCTCGAAGATCTGCGCCGCAACTACAGCGGCTGGCTGGTGGTCGAGCAGGATGTGCTCCCGGACCCCGACCGCATGAGCGGCCGACCGGCCCTGGATCAACGCGCCAATCGCGAGTTTCTGCGCGCCCGAGGCTTCTGATGGCGATCTTCAAGCTCGGCCTCGTTGGAGCGGGCAGGATGGGGCAGAACCACCTCAAGGCGATTGCCGGCTCTGACGTGGTTCAGGTGGCTGCGATCGCCGAGCCGGCAGAGGCGACTCGCGCTCGACTGCCGAAGTCCGGAGCGGTGCTGCACGCTGATCTTGATTCGATGCTCGAGTCCGGCGGCCTGGACGGGGTCCTCGTGTGCGCGCCAAGTGACCTCCATCTCGACACCGTTCGCCGGTTGGTCGCGGCGGGCCTGCCGATCCTGTGTGAGAAGCCGCTTGGCGTCATCCCATCGGAGGCACTCGAGGCGGCGAAGCTGGCCGCCGACGCCTCCCTGCCGCTGCAGATCGGCTTTTGGCGCCGGTTCGTGCCGATGTTGAAGACGCTCAAAAAGCGCATCGACGCGGGCGAGCTGGGAGACCTCTACGCCATCGCTTGTTTCCAGTGGGACGGGCAGCCTCCCGGGGCCTACTTCCGAACGCACAGCGGCGGGATCTTCGTCGACATGGGCGTCCACGAGTTCGATCAAGCGAGGTGGTTGAGCGGGCAGGAGTTCGTGAGCAGCAGCTCGCTGGCCTCAGGGGTCGCAGAAGAGCCATGGCCTGGCGACCCGGAGAGCGCCCACGCATTGGCCCAGCTTTCGCTAGGCACCACGGCGGTCATCTCCCTTGGGAGGCGCTTTCCACTTGGGGACGTCTGCAAGGTCGAGGTGTTCGGGACCAAGGGCTGGGAGGAGTGCCGGTTCCTGTGGCCGCCGACCGCGGACGAGACATTCTTCGAAGCCCTGAAGGTGCAAGCGGAATCGTTCGCGCGTTACGCGCGCGGAGGTCCGCGCGAAGGCGCGGGCGGCGATGATGCCGCAGCTGCGCTGGGGGCGGCGGAAAGGGCGGCCTCAGCCGCCGGTGGGGGCGCCGCCTAGGTTGGCGCGCGAGGTCGGCATCGGCGTCGCGGGCTACGGGATGATGGGCAAGGCCCACGCGTACGCATACACCGTCGCGCCCGTGATGCGCACGCTTCCGTGCCGGCCCCGGCTCCGAGTGATCAGCGGGCGGGACGAGGCAAAGGTCTCGCGAGCAGCCGCCGCTTATGGATTCGAGCGTTGGGTGGGCGACTGGCGCGACCTTGTCAACAGTCCAGATGTCGACATCGTCGACATCTGCACGCCCCCAGGAACGCATGCCGAGATCGCTGCCGCCGCCGCCGCCGCCGGCAAGGCCGTCATCTGTGAAAAACCGCTCGCCGTCTCTTACGCGCAGGCGATGGATGCGGCAGTGTCAGTGCAACGGGCTGGGGTCTTGAACGCCGTCGGCTTCAACTACAGGCGGCTTCCTGCGGTCTCGCTGATGAAACGAATGATCGATGAGGGCGCGGTCGGCAAGGTCCGACTCTGGCGGGCGACCTGGCTTTCCGACGAGTTCGTCGACCCCGCCATCCCGTTCGACTGGCGATTCGACCGAACCGTCGGTGGTTCCACCATCGCGGATCTCGGAAGCCACCTCATCGACCTGGCCCTGTGGATGGTCGGCAGTGTGGCTGAGGTCACGGCCCAATCGGAGACATTTGTGCGCACCCGCCCCGATCCGGGAGGAGCCGGCTCGCGGATGGTCACAGTCGACGAAGCCTCATCGGCATTGGTGCGATTCGAGTCGGGCGCGCGTGGCGTTTTTGAGATGGCGCGAACAGCGGTCCGCAGACCCTGCGACTTCACGATCGAGGTCAACGGCGAGACCGGCACGCTGGTGTTCGAGTACGCGCGCTTGAACGAGCTCATGTACGGGGAAGGCGCGGATTCACCCGGCCTGTACGGCATGCGCAGGATCCGGGCCGAGCACGAGACGCATCCATATGCGCGCAACTGGTGGCCGATCGGCCAGGGCGTCGGCTACGGCTCGAGCTTCGTCAACCACCTCGGCGATCTCCTGGAGCGCTGGCCGGCGGGGCCGTGGGAGCCGGATTTCAAGCAGGGTGTTGCGGTGCAGGCGGTTTGCGAGGCGATCGAGCGGGCCGCAGCCGAACGGCGATGGGTTGAGGTGGCGGAGGTGACTTCTCCTTGACGCGGTGCAGAGCTTCGGATATGGTTCTGGAACCTTCCAGGTGGAACCTTCCAATGGACCTAGTCGCGGGGCCAACGGGACGCGTCCCCTCCTCCGCGCGATCGTCGAAACGGTGCGTCAGCGGGTCGTGTGGGCCTGAGGGCCCGAAGGGGAGGAAGTAGGGATGGCCAGTACGCCGATCAGCGGTAAGGCGCCTGCGAGGCAGGACCTGTTCACCCGGCAGTCGTCCGGCCTCGTACGCGAGCTCGGTATCCCCGCCGCCACGGGCATAGCGCTCGCTTCAGTGGCCGTCGTCAACACGTTCATCAACTTCTACTCGGGGCTCTTCAACTTCACCAAGGTCGACATGGTGCTGCCCCTGCTGCTGGCCGCGGTGATCTGGTTCATCGCTATGTTCGCCTATAAGTACCTCCTCCAGGCCATCCCCCGCGCAGGCGGCGAGTACATCTACCTCTCCCGTATCGTGTCCCCGGCCATCGGCACGATGGTTGGCATCGCGACGATGATCGGCTTCTCGTACACGCTGTCCGCGAACGCCAACTTCGCCGCCAACTACGTGCCGTTCGCGCTCAAGAGCCTGGGCGCCGCGTTCAACAGCTCGGCGTTCACGTCGGCGGCCACGAGCATCGCCAGCACTGCGCAGTGCGGACAGGTCACCTGCTCGCCCGGCCTGGCCATCTGCGCCGTCGGCATGCTGGTGATCGTCGGCCTCGGATCGATCTTCTCCTTGAGGCGGATCGCGCAGATCATCCTCGTCCTGGTCGTCTTCCAGGTGCTGGCGTTCCTGGTCCTGGGCTGGCTGCTTGCGACCCACTCGCACCAGGACTTCGTGAACGCCTTCGGGTCGTTCAGCGGGAAGTCGTCGGCCTACAACGACGTGATCGCACTCGCCCAGAAGAACTCTGTGCCGCTCGGGGTGGACCTCGGCGCATCGCTGCTGGTGATCCCGTTCATGGTCCTCAACTACAACGGCGTCCTCTACTCCTACTACGTAGGTGGCGAGCTCAAGCGGCCCGGGAACACGTACATCTGGGCCTCGGTGATCAGCCTGGCGCTATTGATCGTGGTCTGGGTGGGCGTCTGGATCCTGATGCGGAACACCATCGGCCTCGACTTCATGCAGTCGCAGGCCCAGGTCGGAGGCCTCGCGGACTACGGCAACATCACGAGCCTCCAGGCCAACGCCGGCGGTCTTGGCTACGGGCTCGTTCTATCAGGTGACCCGATCAGCAAGATCTTCATCGGCCTCGCGGTTCCGGCCGCCGAGATCGCCGTCGACCTCGCATTCGTCGCGGTGGTGACGCGCGTCATCTTTGCCCTCGCTTTCGACCGCGTGCTGCCCATCGGCCTCGCCAAAGTCAGCGAGCGCAACTCGGCGCCCACCAACGCTGTGATCCTGGCGGTGATCATCGGAATCGCGTTCACCATCGTGGGCTCGATCCTGAACATCGCGAACATCTCGGCGAACCTGGCGCTGTTCTTTGCCCTCGTGCTGCTCGCCGGCTCGGTCGCGGCGACTGCGCTGCCGTTCCGCCGGCCCGACCTCATCAGGAACCCGGCCACCAACGACGTCGATCGCGTCGCCGGCATTCCCACCGCCGCCATCTGGGGCGTCCTATCGACGCTGTGTGCCCTGTTCACCGTGGGCGTGATCATCGCCAAGCCACAGGTGTTCGGAGCGTTCAGCTTTGCTTCGATCGGTTCCCTGGTCGTGATCTTCTTCTCGGGCCCGATCATCTACCTGATCGCGCGCCGCCGGAGGCTGGCCACCTCGTCCATCGACATGGGGCTCGCGATGCGGGAGCTGCCTCCGGAGTAACCGGAGGCTCGGGACACCAGGGGAGGATCGGGCATGCCGGGCGACGGCGGCAAAAAGTCGGCGCTGCGGATCTTCTTTGCGACGGACATCCACGGATCCGAACGTGCCTTTCGCAAGTTCCTCGCCGCGGCCAAGGCTTACGAGGCAGGCGCGCTGATCCTCGGTGGCGACATAGCCGGGAAGGGCCTGGTACCCATCCGTTCGGTCGACGGCACCCTCTCAGCCGTGGTACGGGGCGAGTCCGTGGTCGTCCCCAAGGACGAAGAGCCACGCCTACGCGCGGAGATCAACCGGCTCGGTTTCTACTCCGCGATCGTCGATAACGACGAGTTCGATCGGCTGGAGGCGGACCCGAAACAGCTTGACGCCACGTTCCGGCGCGAGATCAAGGCGCAGATCGAGGCGTGGTGCAGGCTCGCGGACGAGCGCCTGGACGCATCGGTGCGCTGCCTGATCACGCCCGGCAACGACGACCCGATCGAGATCGACGCAGTGCTCAAGGCCGCGCCGCGCATCGAATGCCCCGAGGGGGAGCTGTGCGACCTTGGGCCCGTCCTGGTCGCCAGCTGCGGGGACGTCACGCCGACTCCATGGAACACCGAACGCGAGTACCCAGAGGCGGTGCTGGGCCAGCGTCTCGCGCGGATGATGGACGCCGTGCCGCCTGGAAGAAAGGTCGTGGCCAACTTTCACAACCCGCCCTACTCCTCCGGACTCGATTTCGCGGCCGAGCTGGACGCGAACCTCCAACCGGTGATTCGCGGGGGCCGGCCGAGCATCATCCCGGTCGGCAGCAAGGCCGTGCGAGAGGCGATCAAGAAGTACCAGCCTGTCGTCGGCCTGCACGGGCACATTCACGAATCCCGTGGCGCTCAGCGCATCGGCAGATCCATGTGCCTCAATCCGGGCAGTGATTACTCGGCCGACTTGCTGCGCGGCGTGATCGTCGACCTCGACGCCACGGGAGAGTTCATCGACTTTCTCTTCACATCGGGCTAGCCTGAGCGGCTGATGGTCGACCACGGCAACGATGTGGCCGGCCGCCCGCTGGCGGATCCCGTGCTCGAGGCCAAGCGGGTGGTCGAGTCCGCCGCGCGGGCGGGACTGACGATCAGGGTTCTTGGCGGGGTGGCCGTACGCATGCAGGCCCCGTCCGAAAGCACTCTATTGCCGCGTCCAATCGGCGACATCGACCTCGCGATCAGGCAGGGGGGCTGGCGAGCCCTCGCCGATTTCCTGAAATCGGCGGGCTACGGCGCCGACGACATGTTCAACGCGCTCAACGGGGCGCGCCGGCTGCTCTTCTTCGACCACGCCAACAACCGCAAGCTCGATGTCTTCGTGGGTGCGTTCGAGATGTGCCACTCGATCCCAATTGCGGGCCGGCTGGAGAAGGAGCCGATGACGATCCCCCTGGCCGAGCTTCTGCTGACGAAGCTCCAGATCGTGCAGCTCACCGAACGAGACCTTCGCGACATTTACAGCATGTCCTACCACCACGAGGTCAGCGCCGGCGACGGCTCCGGGATCGAGGCTGACTTCATCGCCGATCTTTGCGCCAAGGATTGGGGCCTATGGCGAACCTGCACCGCCACGATCGAGCAGAGTCTCGCCAGGTTGCCCGACTACGGCTTGCCGTCCGAGGCTTCGGAGCTCGTGGCTGCCCGGCTGTCAAAGCTTTCGAAGCAGATCGAACAGGCCCCGAAGACGGCGCGCTGGAAGCTTCGCGGCCGAGTTGGCGATCGGGTGAGGTGGTACGACGAGCCGGAGGAGACCACGCCTACGGCGTAGGCTCAAACCATGACGCAACCCGCCCAGCGCGTGTCATACAAGAGCCTGCTGCACCAGATGACGCAGACGACCCCCACCTGCCTTTGGAATGACTCGGCGTCGATCGACGAGCTGACGCGTTCCATCGAAGACGGCGCGGTCGGAGCCACCTGCAACCCGGTGATCGCTGTCTCGGTGTTGAAAAAGGAATTGGCGGCGTGGCGGCCCCGAATCGAAAGCCTGCTTGATGAGCTGCCCACGGCAACGGAAGACCAGATCGGCTGGAAGCTGATCGAGGAGCTGTCCGTGCGAGCAGCGCGACTGCTCGAACCGGCCTTCAAGCAACACGCGGGGCGCAACGGCCGGCTGTCAATCCAGACCGACCCTCGGTCCTTCCGAGATGCGGCGGCGATCGTCGAGCAAGCCCTTGCCTTCAACCGCCTCGCGCCAAACATGATCGTAAAAATCCCGGTGACGAAGGCGGGAATCGCAGCGATCGAGGAATCAACTTACCGCGGTGTGAGCATCAATGCGACAGTCTCCTTCACGCTCCCTCAGTGCATCGCGGTCGCAGACGCGGTGGAGCGCGGCCTGCGACGCCGCGAGGCAGAAGGCCAGGATGTGGCGTCCATGGGGCCTGTCTGCACGATCATGGTGGGCCGGCTGGACGACTGGCTCAAGGTGATTCAGGAGAGAGATGGCCTTTCGGTCGACCCCGGCTATCTCGAGTGGGCCGGAGTGGCCGTTTTCAAGAAGGCGTACCAGATCTTCCGCGAGCGCGGCTACCGCCTGAGGCTGCTTTCGGCTGCGTTCCGCAACCACATGCACTGGAGCGAGCTCGTCGGTGCTGACGCTGTCATCTCGCCCCCCTACGCATGGCAGCAGCGCCTCAACGCCAGCGGTATCGAGGTGAAGTCTCGGATCGCCGATCCAGTCGATCCGAAGTTGGTCGGCGAGCTCGTCTCCAAGTTTCCTGATTTCCGCCGCGCGTACTCGGAGGACGGACTGACCATCGAGGAATTCGACGGCTTCGGGCCGACGCGGCGCACGCTGCGTCAGTTCATCGGGGCTTGCGCAGAGCTCGATGCGCTGGTGCGCGACGTGATGGTTCCCAACCCCGACCTGGCATAAGGCGCCGGCTTCACCCCACGCCGAGCACAACCTCTGCGGATACGCCCCCCTGCACGTCCCCTCCGGCACTGCGCACCACCTCCCCGGCAAGCGGGGAGGACAATTTTCCCACAACGGTGTATTCCACGGTAGCTTGTGATACAACGTAGCGGTGGCACTGGACACCCTCGTCACCCAGATGCGTAAAGGGGCGCTTGAATACTGCGTCCTGGCCCTGTTGAAAGACCAGGCGCGCTATGGGTTCGAGATCGTCCAGCGCCTCAGCCAGATCGACGGGATGCTGACGAGTGAGGGCACCATGTACCCGCTGCTCGGCCGATTGCGCCGGGACGGCCTGGTCCAGAGCGCATGGCAGGAGTCTTCCGCGGGCCCACCCCGTCGCTATTACAAGCTCACGACCGGAGGTCAACGAGCCCTGCGCGGGTTCAAGGACGAGTGGACGACCTTCCGGGCCGCCGTCGACATGATTCTCGAAACAGGAGGCGCAAAATGACCGCTCCACGAGCCGACGAAATCGTTGCTGGATACCTCGCGCGTTTGGCGGCGGCGCTGGCGCCGGTTCCGGCGGCCAGGCGCCTGGAGCTGCTGGACGAACTTCGGGAGCACATCGCCGAAGCGCGCCAAGCTCTTTCGGTAGAGACCGATGCCGATGTGCTGAACATCCTTGACCGGCTCGGCGATCCGGCTGACGTCGCCGCCGCAGAGATCGGCCGCGCAGAGATCGGCGGCGCAGAGGCGCCCGTGCCGGCGCGACGAACGTCGCGCGGCCTCGAGATCGCGGCCATCGTCCTGCTGCTGCTGTTCTGGCCGGTCGGAGTGGTCTTGCTCTGGATGTCGGATACATGGACCACGCGTGACAAATGGATCGGCACCCTGGTGCCGCCTGGCGGCTACCTGGGCATCCTGGTCCTGGGGCCCCTGCTGGCGGCGGGAACCTTGACGACAGCCTGCGAGACGGTGACTGACGACGTTGGGCACGTGATCTCGTCTACGTGCCCATCGGCCGGCGCGCAGACCGGGATCGACGTGGTCTTCGGGTTGGTCCTGATCATGTATCTCATCGGCCCCATTCTCGGGGCGGCCTACCTGGCGATCCGGGTGCGCCGCAATCGGATACCAGACAGCTCGGCGACGCGCGATGGGGGGACGCCGGCAACGGTGGCTGCAGGCCAAACCCGATAAGCAACGTCGGTTGACAATCGCCACCTAAGCAACTAAAGTTGCTGGGATGTCGCCAGTCGATCCCTCCCCCCTCGGTGGCCCAGCCGACAGCCTCGCGACTTCATCGGCCCTAAGGGCGATGGCTGACCGCCTGGAGGACGCGGGGGTCGAGCGCGCGATGCGCGATGGCTGGTCGTGGTCCCAGGTCGCGGAGGCTCTCGGGGTCACCCGCCAGGCCGTCCACAAGAAGCACCTCATGCGGCTCCTGGCCGCGCGAATCGATCTGCGGCGGCGCGATGTTTAGGTTTCTCGCAGTCGAGCGGCTGGCGCCCTTATTCGTTCCGCGGGAGACCGCGATGGTGGTCGTCCGCCAATTTGCGATCGAGGCCAAGCAGGACGCAGCGAAGTTCATCGAGGCCGAGCACATGCTCCTGACGCTGGCGGCAAACGAGGAAAGTGACGCTTGCACGTTGCTCAATGAGTCGGGCCTGACCTACCGGCAGATCGTCTGTGCCCTGCGTGACGAGCGCCGGCGCAGCCTGGGGTTTGCCGGCGTGGAACCGCTCGACGAAAAGCAAACGGAGGCCACAGAGCTGGAGCGGTCGCTGACGTTGGGGACGTCGGCGAAAGTGGCCCTCAAACGCGCCATGGTCGCCTCGCGTGACGGCCGTCCTCACCGGCCGCGAATTCAGGGCACCGATCTCCTGATCGGCATCCTGCAGGCCGAATTGGGTACAGTGCCTCGCACCCTTGCCATCGCCGGAGTCGATCGTGCCGTGCTGATCGCCAGAGCGAGGAAACCAATGAGAGAAACCAGATGCTGATCCGACTCCTCCGCACCTATTTACGACCCTATGTTCGCGAGGTCGTGATCGTTGTGGTGCTCGTATCGATCCAGTCAGTGGCCAATCTATACCTGCCAAACCTGAACGCCGACATCATCAACAACGGGGTGGCGAAGGGCGACGTGCCTTACATATGGCGGACCGGCGCCGTGATGCTGGGGGTCGCAGTGGGCATGGGGATCATCTCAGTGATCGCTGTGTACTGGGCCTCGATCGCGTCAATGGGTGTGGGCCGCGACCTGCGCGGCGCTGTCTTCGGGAAGGTGCAGACATTCTCCACGCGGGAGCTGAACCAACTCGGCACCTCGTCGCTGATCACGCGCAACACCAACGACGTTCAACAAATCCAGCTCTTCCTGCAGATCGCCCTAACGCTGCTGGTCGCCGCTCCAATCATGGCGGTGGGTGGCGTGATCATGGCTCTGCGGGTGGACGTTCAGCTGTCGGGCCTGCTCTTGGTGATCCTGCCGATCATGGCCGGGATCGTCGCGTTCATGCTTTTGAAAGGCGTCCCTCTCTTCCGCGCCATGCAGAGCAAGATCGACCGCATCAACCGGGTCCTGCGAGAGCAGATCATGGGCGTCCGAGTGATCCGCGCCTTCAACCGCACGGATTACGAACAGACCCGTTTCGAGGACGCCAACGCTGACCTCACATCCACCGCGCTCCGTGTCAACCGCATCTTCGTGGTTGCGTTCCCCGCCTTGATGGCCGTGATGAACCTCACCAGCGTCGCCGTGCTCTGGTTCGGCGGCCACCTGGTCGACAACGGGTCGATGTCGATCGGCAATTTGACCGCTTTCATGATGTACATAATCCAGATCCTGTTCTCGGTGATGATGGCCGTCGCCATGGTCATCCTCGTGCCTCGTGCAGAGGCCAGCGCAGGACGCATTCAAGAGGTGTTCACGACGGTGCCGTCGATCGCCGATCCTCCCAAGCCGGCTGAACCCGCGACCTCCACCGGTCTTGTCGAGTTCAAGGCGGTCACGTTCGGTTACCCAGGTGGCGAGCACCCGGTGCTGGAGGACTTGAATTTCGAGCTTCGGGCCGGCCAAACCACGGCGATCATTGGCGGCACTGGCTCGGGGAAGACGACGCTCCTCGACCTGATCCCGCGATTCTTCGACGTCAGCGCGGGCACCCTCCTCGTCGATGGCGTGGACGTGCGCGAGCAATCGCTGGAGCGGCTGTGGAGCGTCATCGGCCTGGTACCGCAGCGCGCATATCTGTTCAGCGGCACAATCGCCGACAACCTGAGGTTCGGCAATGAGCAAGCCACCGACGAAGAGCTCTGGCACGCGCTCGAGGTGGCTCAGGCCCGCGAGTTCGTCGTCGCGCTGCCGGACGGCTTGGCCGCGCCTATCGACCAGGGCGGGACCAACTTGTCGGGTGGACAGCGTCAGCGCCTCGCCATCGCCCGGGCGCTCGTCAAGCGGCCGGCCATCTACCTGTTCGATGACTGCTTCTCCGCCCTCGACGCAGGCACCGACGCCCGACTCCGCGCTGCACTCCGCCCCGAGACCAAAGAGGCGACCGTCGTGATCGTGGCTCAGCGCGTCAGCACGATCATGCATGCGGACCGCATCATCGTTCTCGACGACGGCCGTGTTGTGGGCATCGGAAACCACAACGAGCTCATGGCATCGTGCGAGCCCTACCGCGAGATCGTCGATTCGCAACTCGGCGCGGAGGCGGTCGCATGATCAATCGCGGCGGCGGTCAGCGACCCGGCGGCCCCGGCGGGCGGCCCGGAATGGGCGGCGGCTGGATGGGAATGGGCGGTCCGCCGGCGGGCAAGACGCGAGACCTCGGTAAGACGCTCCGTCAGCTCCTCGGCCGCCTCCGCCCCGAGCTGCCGCTGATCAGCTTCGTGGTTGTGCTTGGAGCGGCCAGCGTCGCGTTCGCAGTCATCGGTCCAAAGATCATCGGCAACGCGACCAACGTCATCTTCAACGGTCTCATCGGCAAATCGCTGCCCGCCGGCGTCACCAAGGCGCAGGCCATTGCGGCGTTGCACGCGGCCGGCAAGGATCAGCTGGCTCAGATGCTGTCGGGCATGGACGTCACGCCCGGAAAGGGCATCGACTTCACACAGCTTGGCGAGATCTTGATGATTGCCGTCGGCCTATACCTCGCCGCCTCGGTCTTCACCTGGGCGCAGGGCTACATCATGGCCGGGGTCGCGCAGCGAACCGTTTACGGCATGCGGCGCGACGTCGAGGCCAAGCTAGGTCGCCTGCCGTTGAAGTATTTCGACAGTCACTCGCATGGTGACATCCTCAGCCGCGTCACCAACGACGTCGACAATGTGGCCACGACGCTGCAGCAGGGCTTGAGCCAGATCCTCACAGCGCTGTTAACGATCATCGGCGTCCTCGGCATGATGTTCTGGATCAGCCCCCTGTTGGCCGTGATCTCCTTGGTGACCGTTCCCCTTTCGGTCGTGGTGGTGGTCATCATCGGGCGGAGGTCGCAGAAGGAGTTCGCCGCCCAGTGGAAAATGACCGGCACCCTCAACGGACACGTCGAGGAGACCCACACCGGTCATGTTCTCGTTCAGGTGTTCGGCCGGCGCCGAAAGGCCCAGGAGGAGTTCGACCGGCAGAACCAAAAGCTGTACGAGGCGAGCTTCAGAGCCCAATTCCTGTCGGGCATCATCCAGCCGGCGATGCAGTTCCTGGGCAATCTCAACTACGTCGCGATCGCGGTCATCGGCGGGTATCGCGTTGTCTCGGGAACGATGTCCCTGGGTGATGTGCAGGCGTTCATTCAGTACTCGCGACAGTTCACCATGCCGATCACGCAGCTCGCCAGCCAGATGAACCTCCTCCAGTCTGGCCTCGCCTCCGCAGAGCGCGTTTTCGAGCTGCTGGCCGAGGAAGAACAATCACCCGACGTCGTCACTGAACAGCTTGGCGAGGCCAGCGGCCAGGTGTCCCTCGAGAAAATGTCGTTCCGATATGTGGCCGACAAGCCCTTGATCGACGGCTTCAGCCTCGAGGTCAAGCCAGGCCAGACCATCGCGATTGTGGGGCCGACCGGGGCTGGGAAAACCACGATCGTCAACCTGCTCATGCGCTTCTACGAAATCGATTCAGGCCGCATCTCTCTGGACGGTGTGGATACGCATCACCTGTCCCGCGAGCAGGTGCGCGAGGCTTTTGGAATGGTGCTGCAGGACACGTGGCTTTTTGCCGGCACTATTCGCGCCAACATCGCGTATGGAAAGGAAGGGGCCACCGACGATGAGATCGTCGCAGCGGCGCAGGCGGCGCATGTCGATTCGTTTGTCCGCACCCTGCCGCTCGGTTACGACACGGTCCTCGACGAGGAAGCGTCAGATCTGTCGTCCGGCCAAAGACAGCTGCTCACGATCGCACGAGCGTTTCTTGCCGACCGAAGCATCCTGATCCTGGACGAGGCGACGAGCAACGTCGACACCAGGACAGAGGTGCTTATACAGACGGCCATGGCTCGACTGCGGCAGGGACGCACCAGCTTCGTGATCGCGCACCGGCTGTCCACAATCCGTAAAGCTGATTCGATCGTGGTCATGGATGGCGGCCGCATCGTCGAGCAGGGCAGCCACGAGGAGCTGCTCGGCCACCATGGCTTCTACTACGAGCTCTACAACAGTCAATTCACCGATGCTTGGGCTGAGACCGGCGATGGCCGCGCGCCTAGCCCGAACGGAGTGAGCGAGACTCCGCCGCCCCTCGTGGAAACCCCTGTACGACGGTAACCGGGTAGCGCTCCTGCCTTAGGTCGACGTTGTGTCTGTCGCTACGAACTCGTTGGTGGTTCCGCTCTCTGCGTTGATCACGTGCATCACCGCGTTGATCAGGGCCAGGTGTGAGAACGCTTGTGGGAAGTTGCCCAGGTGCCGGCCGCTTCTTGGGTCGATCTCTTCTGCGTAGAGCTGCAGGGGGCTCGCGTAGGACAGCATCTTTTCGCACAGCTGCCTCGCCTTGACCACCTCGCCGATCTCGGCGAGGGCCGAGACCAGCCAGAACGAGCAGATCGTGAAGGTGCCCTCCTCGCCCTTGAGGCCATCGTCAGTCTCCTCAGTTCGGTAGCGCAGGACCATACCGTCCTCTGTGAGCTCCTCGCGGATCGCGAGTACTGTCGCCCGCACTCGCGGATCGTCAGGCGGCAGGAACCTGACGAGGGGGATGAGCAGCACTGACGCATCGAGCGCGGTCGACCCATAGTGCTGGACGAAAACGCCGCGCGAGTCGACCCCGTTCGTGCAGATGTCCGACTTGATCTCATCGGCCACCTTCTGCCAGCTGACCGCCAGGTCGCGGTCGCCATGGAGCTCCGCGAGTCGCGCGCCCCTGTCGCATGCCACCCAGCACATCAGCTTGGATGAGGTGAAATGCTGCGGCTCCCCTCGGATCTCCCAGATCCCACGGTCCGGCTCCTTCCAGTTCTCGATCGCGCACTCCACAGCGTGCTTGAGGATCGGCCACACGACCTCGGGCAGGTAGTCGCGCGATTTCGTGTGCAGGTAGACGGAGTCGAGCACGGCGCCCCACACGTCATGCTGCTTCTGGTTGTACGCGCCGTTGCCGATGCGCACGGGCCGCGAGCCTTCGTACCCGCTCAGGTGGTCGAGCGTCTTCTCGCTCAGCTCGTGCTCGCCGCCGATGCCATACATGAGCTGCAGCTCCCTCTTGCCCGCCGCGACGTCGGCGATGAAGTAGAAGAAGTCGTTGGCCTCGCGCGCGAAGCCCAGCGTGTACAGACCCCAGAGCATGAAGGTGCCGTCCCGGATCCAGGTGTACCTGTAGTCCCAGTTGCGCTCGCCGCCGATGGTCTCGGGAAGGGAGGTCGTGGGAGCGGCGAGCAAGGCCCCCGTCGGGCTGTAGGTCAGACCTTTGAGCGTCAGGGCGCTGCGCTGCAGGAAGCTCTGCCACGGGTGCTCGGGAAACTCGCCGTGATTGATCCACTCGCGCCAAAAATCGGCGGTGCGCTCGACGCGCTCGAATGCCTCGTCGACAGTCGCCGGAGGTGGGTGCTCTGCCCAAAGCTCTTTCGAGGCCGAGTACTGGGACCGCGGCCAGCAGAGGGCCACATAAGCCTTCTCGCCCTGCCTAAGCGTCTTCGTGGCGTGCGCGCCTGGGCCTTCGAAGCCGACGTTGAGGTCGGTGACCAGCCGCAGCGGCACGTCCCCCTCGCCGCCGGACGCGATCGCCTCTTCGTAGCCAGGACCTGAATATTCCCAATGGGCGGCGGTCTTGCCGTAGTCGAACACCGGACTGCAGTCGAGGCTCAGCTCCACGCTCCCGACCACGCATTTCGCAGTTCGGAGAAGGATGTGCTCGGCCTCGTGGTCGGTCGGGGGCCGGCGGTGGGTGCCGGAGCGCCGCTGGCTGTGGTACCAGGGGCCGATGCACAGAGCGTCGCGCACGATCATCCAGCCGGTTCGCGTCCTCCAGGTGGTCTCGAGGACCAGCGTGCCGGGGAGGTAGCGGCGGCCGGCGGGGACGGCGACGCCGCTCGGCCCGAAGCGGAAGCTGCCGGCTGCCCGGTCGAGGATCGCGGCGAAGACGCTGGGGCTGTCGGGACGGGGGAGGCACATCCACTCCACCCGACCGCTGGGCGCGATCAGGCAATTGACCTCGCAGTCGGACAGGAAGGCGTAGTCGGCGATCGGAGGGAAGGCGCTCTGCGTGGGCGAGGCGGTGACAGGGTTCGCGACGGGGCGGGGCGCCTGCCCGTTTCCGTTAACCGATTTGGTCTGGTGACCTAGATCCTCGACCCGAGCCTTCTTAGCCGTTCTACACGCTCCCCAGCGAACTCCAGAGGGCAAAGCATAGGCCGGTGTTTCGGAGTTGAGTCCTGCTACTCCCTCCGGCGCGCTATTTCGACCATTCGTGCCCTTTGGCGGTAGTTATCGCCCGGTTTTCGACCATTTGTGCCCTTTTGGCAGAGTTCAGCGTCCCCGCTCCGCGGGGAGGAGGGCTTTTCGGATGCGTTCGAAGATTTCCTCGATCTCCCCGACTCCATCGATCTCGTGCACTTTGACGCCCTTTCGGTAGTGGTCCAGGACCTTCTCCGTCAGGTTCCTGTACTCGTGCATCCGCTCCGTGATCGCCTCCCGCGTGTCATCGGCCCGGCCCTCGACCTTGGCCCGATGCAGCAACCGCTCGATCAGCACGTCCTCCGGCACCTTGAAGGCGATCACGAAGTCGACCTTATGACCCTCCTGGGCCAGCATCTCGTCCAGCGCCTTCGCCTGCTCCAGGGTGCGTGGGAAGCCGTCAAGGAGCACGTCCGAGCTGACGTCGGGGTCGCGCAGAATGCCCTGGACGATGCGGATGATCAAATCGTCCGGCACGAGGTCGCCGGCCCGCATGATCCGCTCGGCCTCCTTGCCAATATCGCTGCCGCGGGCCACCTCGGCGCGAAGGATGTCCCCCGTCGACAGGTGCGACAGCTTGAACTCCCGCTCCACATGAGCCGCTTGCGTGCCCTTGCCGCTCCCGGGCGGCCCAAAAATCAGGCCGATCACGGCTCGGCGTCCAGCTTCAGCATCCGGCGCCGTGCCCAGAAGCCTCGGGATTCCTCGTCCAGCAGCGAATGCAGAGCCGGGTCGGGGCCCGATGGCACGCCCTCTTCACTGAGCAGCAGCCAGCGCCTGGTGATCTCCACGTAAAGGTCCGCCTCCGTCCAGCCCGGCATCAGCTCGAGGACACGATACTTCCGAATGAGCTTGATGACCGGCGTATAGACCTTGTCGTACCAGCTCGCTGCAGCCTCTGCCAGCGGCACCTCCCGACCCTGCTCCAGGCCGAGGAAGTAACGGTGGCCCAGGATGTGCTTGAAGATCTCGTCGTAGCGGCCCAGCCGGCTGCATTCGAGCCGCGCCTCGGGCCGGGTGCGGTGCAGCTGGGTGGTGTCAAGGAACGCAGAGTACTCGGCCGCCCTCAATAGCGCGGCCCCGTCGACGTGGGAGCCCACCGGCGCGCGGGTTCGCACCTCGACGACCCGGGCGCTGATCTCCTCGCGACCAAGGCTTCGTGCCACCGACACCCGGTGGTGGCCATCGATCACGTAGTAATAGTCGTCGAGCCTGTACACGTCGATGGGTGGCAGCTCATCGCCTTCGACCATCGCCCTGTAGATCCGGGTCCAGCGGTCCCGCAGCCTGCGGTTGACCGGGAGGAAACCAGGGTCGAAGTCCTGCGATTTGACTTCGGCCGCCGCCGAGCCGACCACCCGGTTGAGCGGGATCTCCTGCACGCCGCCGAAGGACTTGCCTTCGAGCCCGGCCGCGGCCAAGACTCGATCGAGCGAGAGCAGGCCCCCCTTACGCCGCGTCAGCGTCGCCCGGATCGCCCGGCGAAACGCTTTGGCCCGCGCGCTGTCGAAATCTTCGCGCGCGCGGATGGTCTCCACGCGAGACCTAGCCGAACACGAATCTAGAGCAGGGCGAGCTCGGTCTCGGAGTCGAAGAAGTGCAGGGTCCTGGTATCCAGGCCCAGCTTGATCGAGTCCCCGGGTTCGACCTTGATTCGAGGATCGACCCTGGCGGTGACCGAGTCGCCGCCCACCTTGCCGTAAAGGAACTGGTCGGAACCCAGCCGCTCGACGACGTCGACCTTCATCTCCATCGCGCTGTCCGGATCGGTGATGCGATCGGTGACGGCCTCGGGCCGGAACCCAAGGGTGCCCTTGGCGGCAGCCAGGGCCTTGGGCAGCTTGACCTGGAAGCCTGATGCTTTGGCCACGCCATCTTGCACTGTGGCGGCAACGAAGTTCATCGTCGGGGTGCCGACGAATCCGGCCACGAATATGTTCGCCGGGTGGTCGTAGATGTCACCGGGCGTCCCCACCTGCTGGAGGATGCCCGCGTTCATGATCGCGATGCGGTCCCCCATTGTCATCGCCTCGACCTGGTCGTGGGTGACGTAGATGAACGTGGTCCCGAGGTCACGATGCAGCTTCTGCAGCTCGATACGGGTCTGGGCGCGCAGCTTGGCGTCCAGGTTCGACAGCGGCTCGTCGAGCAGGAAGACCTGCGGATTGCGCACGATGGCCCGACCGAGTGCGACGCGCTGACGCTGGCCGCCCGAGAGGGCGCGCGGCTTGCGGTCGAGGAAGTTGCCCAATCCGAGGCTCGAGGAGGCCGCCTTGACGCGTTTGTCGATCTCCGCCTTCTTCATGTGCTGCATCTGGAGCGGGAACGCCATGTTGTCGTACACGCTCATGTGCGGGTAGAGGGCGTACGACTGGAACACCATGGCGATGTCGCGGTCCTTGGCGGCGATGTTGTTGATCACGCGATCACCGATGCGGATCTGGCCCTCTGAGATCGACTCCAGCCCGGCCAGCATGCGCAGTGCTGTCGACTTGCCGCATCCGGAGGGTCCGACCAGGACCATGAACTCCTTGTCCGCGACCTCCACGTTGAAGTCTTTGACGACCGTGAGGTCGGAGGTGTAGCGCTTCACAACGTGGTCAAAAGTGACGGATGCCATGTGTTCTGTTACTCCTTCAGATTCTGCTCGTACGAGGCCACCAGGCTCACTTGACCGCCCCGGCGAGGACGCCGCGGACGAAGTAGCGCTGGAAGGAGAAAAAGACAATGAGTGGGATGAAGATGGAAATCATCGCTCCAGTCGAGATGATCCAGTAGTTGGCGGCCAGGGTGCGGGTCTGATTGAACAAGAAGATGGTCAGGGTGTAATGCGGGTTGCTGCCCAGGAAGATCAGGGCGACCAGGAGGTCGTTCCACACCCAGATGAACTGAAAGATCATCAGCGATGCGGCCGCCGGCAGGCCGAGTGGAAGCGCCACCCTGCGAAACAGCTGCCACTCGCCGGCGCCGTCGATTCGTCCGGCTTCGAGCATCTCCTTGGGTATGCCGGAATAGAAGTTGTACATCAGGAAGATGCCGAATGGCAGTCCGAACGCGACGTGGAAGATGACCACACCCGGAATCGTGCCAAATGGGTTGAATCCAGTCAGCGATCCGAAGGCTCGGTACTCCTGGACGACCGGGATGAGGGCAACCTGGATCGGCACCACCAGCAGGCCGACGATGACGAGGAAGACCACGCTACGCCCCGGCCACCGACCAAAGACCAGTGAGTATGCGGTCAGGCTCGAGATGATGGTGACCAGGAGCGTCGCCGGGACGGTGATCTCGAGCGAGGTGATGAGGGAATCGAGGACGCCGCCTGTTACCAGCCCCTGAGAGAACAGCGTCTGATAGTTCGACAGCGTGAGCTGAGCGGGGGCCGTCAGGGCGGTCCACCAGCCGGATTGCTGGAAGAGCGACTCGGGCCGCAGCGAGATGATGGCGAGGCCGATTGTCGGCACCAGCCAGAAGACGGCGGAGGCGACGAGGACGATGTTCAAGATCGCCCTGGAGGGACGGATGGCGCCAAGGAGCGAGCGGCGTTCCAGGGTGACCGGCTTGGTGGGTGGGCTGACCGGCTTGGTGGCTGGACTCACCGCGCTCATCCCCTGATCCTCCTGAGGTTGAGCACGATCGCGGGGATCACGAGGATGAACAGGATCACGGCCAATGCGCTGGCCAGGCCCCAGTTGCCGAGGCCGGTGAAGCCGAAGTTGTACATCGCCAGCGCCAGGGTGTTCGCCTCGCCCTGGGACGAGCCTGGCGCCATGTTCAAGATGATGTCGAAGATCTTGAGGACGTTGATCAGCATCGTCACTATCACGACGATGAGGACGGGTGCCAGCATCGGCATGGTCATCCGCCGGAAGGTCTGCCATTCACCCGCGCCGTCCAGCCGCGCGGCCTCCAGCACCTCGCGATCGAGCGAGGCCAGACCGGCGCCGATCACCACCATCGCGAATCCCGCCCAGATCCACAGGTACGCCAGGATCATCGAGATGTCGACCAACGGGACACTCAGGAGCGCCTGCGCCGTTTGATTGAGGCTGCTGGTCGGGGTCAGCGATTGTGCGCCCAGCCAGAAGACGCCGGTGAAGCCGGAACTGAAGTTGCCCGGGTCGATCTGGACCTTGTAATCGCCGCTGCCCACACCGCCGAATAAGAAGTCTCCATGGGCATCGGTGACCGCCGTCCCAGCGCTGCTGCCATCGCTTCGTAACAGTGTCAGCTTGAGTCCGGCAAAACCGAGCTCGTCGGGAAGCACCTGGCCCTTTGCGGTTGGATTCGTTGGAGAGAAGTCACGCCAGACCAACCCGGTCACCGCACCGGGCGATTGCGTGGGCACGACTGCGGTCTGCGAGCCTGTGAGCTGGAGGGTGGCCGGGGAGACGCCGATCAGCCCAAGCTCGATGGAGTTGCCCGCCGTGACGGTCGAGGAGCTCTCGAGGCTGTCCTTCGGAGCCGAACTCACCCCGGTCGCGGCGAGGCCTGCGACCGTCTGGCCCGACGAAGTGTCGACCGGATAGAGCCCCGGCGGGCTGACCCAATCGCTCGCCGTCTGGATCGCGGCGTTGACGATTCCAATATGTGGATCGAGGTCGAAGATGGTTCTCCAGACCAGCGCCGACGCGGTGGCACTGAAAACGATCGGCATGAAGATGATGGTCTTGAAGGCCGTGGACCAGCGGATACGCTCCGAGAGCACCCCATAGACGAGGCCGATGAAGGTCACGAGGAACGGAAAGACCAGCACCCAGATGACGTTGTTTCGGAAGGTGACCAGGATGCTCGAGGTCGAAAAGATCTCTTGGTAGTTGCCGAGGCCGACGTAGTTGGTGGCGGTCGCGTCGTAGAAGCTGTTGCGGGCGGTCGCCACCAGCGGATACACGGTGATAGCCAGAAGAAATATGGCGCCCGGGGCCAGGAAGGCCAGCGAGCCCAGATGGTCTCGCCAACCGCCGCCTGGGTTTCCGCCCTCGTTAACGGCGGCCGCGCGCCTGCGTGCGCGCGGCGTTGCCTCGGTGCCAATCTCTGCCAAGAGCTTTTAGTCTGTTTCTCGTTTAAAGCTTGAAAGCTGGCTGCTGCGCTCGCCTAGTGGCCCAACCCGGCGGTGGCTTGCGCATCCATGGTCGCCTGGATCGCAGTGACGTTTGACGGGTTCTTGAGGAAGTTGAGCATGTCCGTCCACATCATCGGCTCCCAGGTCCCCTGGAGGTCGTCAAGGCTGAAGACGAAGCTGGTGGCGTTCACCAGGGCCTGGGCATCCTTCTGCGTCACGGGGTCGGGGTAGGCACTCGACGGCACCGTCTTGTTCGGCGAGGTGAAGCCGCCGGCGGTGGCCCAGATCGATGCCCCTGTTGGACCGGCGAGGTACTTGACGAGGGCCTCAGATTGTGGCGTGTCCTTGAGCATGATCGCCACGTCACCCGCGCCCTGGACCGCACCCTGGTTGGCGCTGTTCGCGGCCGGTGCGGGGAAGTCGAAGAAGTTGTAGCAGGGGGTCTTGGCGGGATCGATGCTGCAGGCTGCGCCACCGGTTCCCGTCGTGCCTGGCGCGTAGTTGGCGGAGTTGGCCTTGACCTCGTTGGCGACGAAGTCACCTTCGAAGACCATCGCCGCCTGCGGCGACGCACCAGACTTGGGGAAGACCTTGTCGACACACGCGGGGTAGGCGTTGGAAAGCGAGCCGTTAAGGCCGCCAAGAAGGTTTGAGGGCTGCCCTACCAGCTGCCCGAAGGTGGTAAAGGCCGCCGTCACGGTGGGGTCGGTCCACTTGGTGGCGTGGGTCGACAGCGAGTTATAAGCGGTGGCGCCAGCGGTCTTCAAGTAGATGTTCTGCCAGAAGTCCGCGACGGGCCAGCCGATGTCGGTGCAGAGCGAGAACGGCGCGATACCTGACGCCTTCAGGGTGGCCGCGTCCGATATCACCTGCTCCCAGGTCGTCGGCGGTGTGGTTATGCCGGCCGCCGCGAACTCTGCGGGGTTGTACCAGATCGTGTTCTTGTTGGCGCCCTTGAACCAGACGCCATAGAGCTTGCCGTTTGCAGTCACCAGCTGGTTCCAGGCGTCGCCGTAGTTGGCAGAGAGGCTGCCGACGATGCTGGTCAGGTCTTTGATCGAGCCTTGCTTGGCGAGGGTCTGCACGGTGCCGGGGTCTGGCACGAGTGCAACATCGGGCGGAGCGCCACCCTGGATCGCCGACCCCAACGCAGTGCTGATCGTGCTTCCCTTCGACGTGTAGTTGACTGTGACTCCGGTCTGAGTCGTGAACGGCACCAACGCCGCCTTGAAAGCCTGTTGCTCAGAGCTGGACCACTCGGCCCATAAGTTGACTGACCCGCCGATGTTCTGCCCGGTTGCTGGGGAGTTCGTTGCTGTCGTCCCTCCACCACAGGCTGCGACGGCCAGGAGCATTCCCAGACCAAGAGTGCTGGCTTTACGACCGATCATCAGGTGACCCCCCAATTACGCCCTTACCGGGCCCTATCCGATAACCGGGGATTCTAACGCGCGACGGGAATCGTGTCGACGTCCGAGTTCAGAAGTCGGTGGCGGTCGCCTGGGAGGGTGCTAGATTGGCCGGCTATGTCCAACACCTTTCCTGACGGTTTTCTCTTTGGCGCGGCGGTCGCCGCCCACCAGGTCGAGGGCGGCAACACGAACAGCGACTGGTGGTGGTGGGAGCATCGCGAAGGGACGCTCTGCCGCGAGCCTTCAGGCGACGCCTGCGACTTCTACCGCCGATACGCCGACGACATCTCAATGCTCGCTGGACTGGGCATGAACGCTTTCCGATTTAGCATCGAGTGGGCGCGCATCGAGCCCGCGGAGGGCGAGTTCTCCACTGCTCAGCTCGACCACTATCGGCGAATGTTGGATGCGTGCCGCCGCAACGCGGTGACCCCGATCGTGACCTTCCACCACTTCACGCTGCCGAAGTGGTTGCTCGACCTGGGTGGTTTCGCGTCCGAACGATTTCCGTCGCTGTTCGAGCGCTACTGCGATCGCGCCGCAGCCGCGCTGGGGGACGCCATCGGGATCGCATGCACGTTCAACGAACCGCAGGGACTGGGCCAGAGCGGATACCTCCTCGGCATCAATCCACCGGGACATACCGACGACAACGCCGGCGCGCAGGCTGCCGTCGACAACCTGCTGGAAGCGCATGCGGCGGGCGCCGCAGCGATCAGGACACACTCAAGCGCGCCCGTGGGCGTGACGCTGGCAGTCCCCGACATCCAGTACGAGGACGGCGCGGAGCCGGGGGACACATCTCTCGAGATCGAGTCCCGAATCAACGACAGGTTCTTCGAGCTCGCGCGCCGCGACGACTTCGTCGGCGTCCAGACCTACACTCGCTTTCGGATCGGTCCTGAGGGCCCGCGCAGTCCCGGCCATGATTGGAGCGATTGGACGCGGGAGATCGAAGAAACCGATGACACGACTCAGATGGGCTACGAGTACTACCCACAGGCGCTGGGCGGAGCGATCAGGCGCGCGTGGAAGAGCACTGGTGGGATCCCAATCCTCGTGACCGAGAATGGGATTGCGACATCGGTCGATGAGAAGCGCGTCTCCTTTATCGATGCGGCGCTTCGCGAAGCGCAAGCGTGCATGGCAGAGGGAATCGATGTGCGGGGCTACCTGCACTGGTCGCTGCTCGACAATTTCGAGTGGGCGTTCGGCTACGGGCCCACCTTCGGCCTGGTGGCGGTGGATCGGCACTCCTTCGTGAGGTACCCGAAACCGAGCGCGGCGTGGCTCGGCGCGGTGGCGCGAGCGCGAGCGCTGCCGGATAGGGCGACCGCATAACGCACGGGATACGACCATTCGTGCCCTTTTGGCTGTGCTGATCGCGCCCGGATACCAGCATTCGCGCCCTTTTGGCAGCCTCGAGCTGCCGAAGGAACCCTTGGCGGGCCCGGAAGTCCGCGCACATCCCTCATTCTTATGCGGGGGAGAGAATGCGCCCGCCTATGGAATCAGCTTGGGGCCTTGGGGCCGTGCTTCGCGGCGTGGTCGCCGACATGCAGCACGCCTCGAAGGCGGATATCGTCTCGATCTTCCTCTATGAAGAGTCGACCCACACCTACTACGCCCCATTTGCCACCGGCCAGCCGCAGGAGAGCCTGCTCGATTCGCTGACCGACATGCGCGAGCAGCTCGCCCGATATTCGAACGACTTGAGCCAGGGCAAGGTGCCCGACGACATCGCTGTGCACCACTACGGCTCGACCGTCTGGCTGACCGTGACGCGGCAGCGGCTCGTTGCACGGGATGCGCCGGCCGAGATCGACAGCACGTTCATCAGGCGCTACCAGATCCAGGCGACGATCGGGCTGCCCTTGCTGGCCGGCGAGCACTTCCTCGGCCTCATTTATCTAAACTACCGCGGGCGCGACCAGGCGCCTGACGGCGGGAGGCTCGCCGAGCTCGAACGGCGCGCCGCCAGCGCGGCAGCGGCGGTCGCGGCTGTGCTGGCGGCAGCCGAGCGTTCGGCTCTCGACGGCGTCGGCAGGCTGGCGGCTCTCCTGACCGCGCCGGCGGGGGCCGAGCGAACCGACATCAAGGAGCTCAGGCGACTGCTCTCAATTGCGCTTGCCGAGCTGCTCCTGGCCAGTGAGCTCGATGGCGCCGCCATCTACCAGTTCGCGGCGCATCGGACGAGTCTCGAGCTGGTGACCGCCCACGCTCCGGTGGCCGCACCACCTCGCATCGAGCGCGCCGATCCCACCGCATTGTGGCCGTCGGTGCTGATGGACGCCGTGGCGTCGTCGATCGCCAATGCGGACCTGCATCCAGTCGCCACCTATGCGCTGGGCAGCGAGCAGGAGCCGCACGGTTATCTCGTGGTGCTGAGCCGCGACCGCCTCGCCACGGTTCGGCGGGCACCGGCCACCGACCTGCTGCTCAGGGCCGGCGCCGAGCTGATCGGCAGCTCGCTGGCGAGCCAGCGCCTGATCGCGGAGCTGGAGAACAGCAACCGCCTGCTCGGTGCCCTGGGGAACATGACTACCGCGATGCTCAAGCCGGGTGGCTCTCGCCAGGACGTGCTCGAGGCGGTGGCGGGACACCTCACGGACGCGACAGTGCCGGAGTTCGACTTTCATTTCGCCAGCGTCTACCTGCTGGAGGAGCGGGCGGGCGAGACGATGGTCGTGAGCAAGGCGGCGGGCGCGGCGACCACCGCTGCCGTGGATTCAGCAGAGACCTCGAGAGGAGGGGTGCGGCGCGCGCGGGTACCGCGGTGGGTCCTCGAGGACGAGCGCCAGCTGGCGCCCGATGACGTGCTCGTATACGTCGCGCGGACCTGGCAGGTGGCTGTCGTGGGTCCGAAGCCGTTGGGCGACCAGACCGACCGGGCCGATGTTGTCGCCGGCGCCCTTCCCGCGCACGCAGCCTGGGCTGACGTGCCCGTCGTGCGCAGCGACGGCACAGTGCTGACTCACGTCGCGGCCTGCCTTATCGGCCCGGGTGCCGATACGCGGGCCGGCTTGGCCGGCGATCCGCCGTTCACGCTTGCGGGCGAGGTGTTCGAGAAGAGCGGGCACGGCGAGCTGATCCGGATCTTCCTGCCCTTCGGTTCCGACCCCAATCACCGGGCGACTGGAGTGCTCGAGGTCGGTTACCACCGCACTCACGATAGGCGGCCAGACTGGGGCCAGATCGAAGCGCTGCGCGCCGCGGCGGCGCAGGTAGCGGTGGCGGTTGAGACAGCGCGGCTGTACGAGGAGGCGCGGCGCCATGGCGACGAGCTCGAGCTGAGCGCCGACGTCAGCCGCGCGATCGCATCCTCTATCGACCTCGATCAGACCCTTCGGTTGGTCGCCCAGGGTCTGGTGCGCCTGGTCGATGCGTCGCTCTGTCAGATCGCCCTGTACGAAGAGGACCGCGAAGGGTGGTTCGGCGCAGCAGCGTCCGACCAGGAAGAGCTGTGGCGGCGGCAACACGGTGAACGCTCGGAGCCGTCCTTCCTGTTCGACGTGCTTGATCGCGGCGAGCCGCTGGTGGTCGAGGACGCGAGCGCGAATGCCCGAGTCAGCGCTTCCTACGTCAAGGCATTTGGCGTGCGATCGCTGCTGGCTCTTCCGCTGATCGCCGACGGGCAGCCAATCGGCGCCGCAGTGCTGGTTGAGCGCGGTCATCTGCGCACGTTCACGCCTGAGGAGGTCGAGCGCGTGCAGGGCCTTGCGCTGGGCGCCGCGGTCGCGATCAAGAACGCGCGCTTGCACGCGCTCGCGGAAGAGGAGCGTCACCTGCAGAAGGATTTCGTGCTCGTTGGATTTGGCCAGTGGGGTCAGAAGGCATATGGGCACCTGCAGACGCTGAAGCAGTTCTTCAATTTTCGAATTCACGTTGTGGAGCAGGACCTGCCCGGCGCTCGAGAGCGCCTCGCGACGCGCGAGGAGGAGGTCCGCACGCATGGCGATGCTTTCTACTGGGATGGGGCAGCACTGCCGGCGCATGAGCAGCTGCAGCGCGAGCTCGAGTCCAGCTCTTACGTGATCACATATATCGCGACGCCGGCCGCGACGCACCTGCCCACGCTCGCGCTCTACTACGACCTCAGCGATGTGGTATTGATCGAGAAACCGCTGGGCGCGCCGCCCGAGGATTACCGCGAGTTTCTCGACCAGGCACCGGGCGGGGTCGAGATCGTGGCCGCCGACCACTACTACTTCAAGCTCGAGGTGCGGTTGCTGCAGCTTCTGCTGACCGAGGAGCGGACGCTTCGCGATTTCCTCGACAACGTGGACGAGATTCGCATCGAGATACTGGAAGAGCAGCCGCTGGTGGGAGCGGCGGCCGACATCGGCGTGATCGCGGACCTGATCCCCCACGCGTTCGCGATCATCTCGCTGCTCACACCGATCGATCGGATCCATCTGGATGAGGAGAGGCCGTTGTCGGTGGGGCGGCATGAAGGGCTCGCGGGCCACCGTGAAAGTTATGCGCGGGTCAAGGCGACTTTCCAGAACCGGGGGCGGTCGGTGCGGTTGGTCATTGATGTCGGCAAGGGGGCGGAGAACGCCAAGTGGATCAAGCTGAGCGGGGAGCGGCGCGCAGGCGGGCGCAGCCCGAGCTACAAGTTCGATTTCGGGCGGGGCGAGGCGATCGACGGGACGCAGGCGACGGTGCGGGCCGCGGTGCGCAGGATTCGCGAGCCGGGGGTACCCGACAACGCCCACCTGAACATGCTCCGACACGTGATTGAGAAGAGACACCCGGCGGTCGGCATCCTCTCAATCCGCGAAGCCATTCGCGCCAACCAGAGGGTGCGAGAGCTCGAGGGGATGGCGGTAGACCTGCTCGCACGAGGCGAGGTCACGAACTACGCGATCGGCACACGGCCGGCGTTCGATGCAAAACACGCGGTGACGACGACGTAGCTTTTTACGTTACGGAGCCGGTCCAGGCCGCATAGTATTTGGGACATGACGGACATCAAATCGACCAAGCTGTTCCAGGGCTTGCCTGACGCGGAGATCAAGAAGATTGAGCGCCAGCTGAAGGCGGTTCAGCATCCTGCCGGCCACGAGATCGTCATGCGGGGCGATGGCGGAGTTGGTTTCATGATCATCACGGACGGCACGGTGACCGTCACCACGGTCCAGGGCAAGAAACGAAAGCTCGGGCCTGGCGATTCCTTCGGCGAGATGGCGCTCCTCGACCACGAGGGCCGCAGCGCCACCGTCAAGGCCGACACCGCCGTGTCGCTGGCCACGATCCCCGAATGGGGCTTCAAGTCATTTCTGGCCGAACACCCCGAGGTGGCGTTCCGCCTCATGCAGGTCCTGAGCCAGCGGGTGCGTCAGGCCGAGGGCGAGTAGACCCTACGACGGGGCTCGGATACGACCAAATGGGCACAAATGGCTCGATTAATGCCCAAGGTGCGACCAAAAGTGCCCGAATGACGCAGGACCCGGCCGACTTATCCGATTAAGGCTTTGTACAAAGCCTCCTGGCGCTTTTCCGCTTTCTTGTAGGCGACTGTGGCGGCCTTGTTGGGGGTGAATGTGCGCCCCTCTCCGGCGGTCAGGCGCTCGCCCTGGGTGAGGCCCAGCGTTTCCAAAGCGAACATTGCGGCGCCTCTGCTGCTCGCTTCTTTTGGACCCCCTACGACGATCTCGCGCCCGATCGCGTCGGCCATCATTTGCATCCACGCGGGTGAGTTCAAAATGGCCGCGCCGCTGGCGACCAACCTCGATGTGCCCGGAGCAGCCTCGTCCAGTCTTTTGTTGATTCGCGCGCACTCGATCGCCACCGCCTCGAGACCCGCCCGCGCGATGTCGACCGGCTTCGTGGCCGAGGTCAGGCCGGAGATCGCACCAAATGCGTGCGGCGCGTAGCCGAGGCTCCTCTCACCGGCCAGGTGCGGCAGGAATGTCAGGCCATGCGCAGTGGGCGCCATCTTCTGCAACCTGGCTTCAAGGTTGCCGCCCCCCAGCCGCAGCGTCTCCAGCAGCCACGCGTGGAGGTTGCCTCCATTGCTGAGAGCGCCTCCGGTGAGGAGCCGATCCTGGTCGAGGCGATAGCACCACAGGCCCCCAGGCAGCTTCCCTCGAGGAGCACGGTGCATCAGCCGCAACGCGCCTGAGGTGCCGATGGTCAACGCGCGCCGGTTCGGCGTGATGCACCCAGTGCCGAGGTTCGCTAGCGCTCCATCGCCCACTGCATGCAGCCAAGGCACGTGGGCGAGTGCCGGCCACTGGCGCGCGTAAGCCGGCACCAGGACCTGCTCCATGACGCCGATCGGCGGAAGGCTGTCCGGTGAGATGCGCAGCTCCGCCAGCAGCTCTGCGTCCCACTCGCAGTCGTCGAGCCGGAAGAGGCCGGTGGCCGAAGCCATCGAAACGCTCGTCCCGAGGCGGCCGAAGAGCCGCCAGTAAAGGAGGTCGCCGAAGCTGAGCCATCGCACCGGACCCTTCCAAAGGTCGGGTTTGACCACCCTGAGCCACGCGAGCTTGGAAGGCCAGTTCCTGGGGTGGATCGGACACCCGGTGCGCTGCCGGATCTTCTCCGCGTCAAGGCGTTTGCGAAGTCTGACCGTCGCCTCCGCGCTGCGGCTGTCAGACCAGAGATAGACCGGCGTGAGGGCGCGCGCCGCTTCGTCGGCAACGACCAGCCCGTGCCAGAACGTCGATACGCCGACTGCGACTATCCGCTTTGTCTTGGCCGGGCCCGCGAGAACCAGTACCTCGCCGACCGCCCGCGAGACCAGCGCCATCAGCCTGTCGGCATCGACCTCCGCCGTGCCGTCGGGAAGCACGCGCGCGACGTGAGGAATGTGCACTTCGATGCCTGGAACCGGCCGGGCTCGCAGGTCGTGGAGGATGGCCCTCACCGACGAGCTGCCCACATCGACGGCGACGACGTACCCTGCCGGGGCCACGGCGACTACTCGGGGGCGGGCGTGGGGTAGGGTACCGACGTCTTACCGAGCGACTGGAGCCGCGTCGGCAGGATGGTCAGCTCCGGTATGTGGGCGCGTCGAGGAAGCTTCAAGAGCATCACGCAGGCCTCGGCGACGTCCTCGGGGCGGAGCATTGCCTCAGCCACCTCGGGCGTAGGTGGGGACGGCCGCTTGAGCAACAGCTGGGTGTTGACGAGGCCGGGTTTGATGACTGAGAAGCGGACACCGTTCATGTGCTCCTCGAACCCTGCAGCGGCCGCGAGGGCGCTCATGCCCGCCTTGCTCGCCGCGTAGGCCGGGCCGCTGAGGTCCGGCCATTGGCCTGAGACGCTGCCGATCAGCAAGACGTCGCCCCGAGCTTCGCGCAGCTTGTGCAGGCCCGCGTTGATGAAGTAGAACGCGCCGCTGAGGTTCACTGCGATGAGGTGATTCCACACGTCCGGCGTGATTTCCTCCAGGCGGCGCCGCGGCACGTTGTCGCCTGCTGCGCAAACCAGGATGTCGAGTTGGTCCAGCGAATCGACGAACCGCTGAACCGCCGGCTGTTCCGTCACGTCGAGCTTCACCGGACCGCGGCGTCCGATCGCGTGGCAGGTGACGCCCGCATCGGTGAGGCTCGCGACGACGGCCGCGCCGATCCCGCTCCCGCCGCCGGTGACGATGGCGACCTTGCCGGCCAACGATTCAGGCACTGAGGAAGACCTTGATGTCATCGGTCGGCCCTTTCGCCAGGAGCGCGAAGGCCGCAGGACCGTCGTCCAGCGGCAGCACCGCTTTCAGGTCGCCGATCCCGGCCTTGCCCTGCGCCAGCCAATCGAGCGACTGCTGAAAGTCTGCATCCGAGTAGGCAAACACGCCGCGGATGGTGTGGTTGCCGCGGATCACGCGCCGCCACGGCAGCGGGGTCTCGTCGCTGTGCATGCCGATGAAGACGGCTGTACCCCCCGGGTTCAGCAGGTCGAGGGCGAGCAGGCGCGTCGCCTCCGAACCGACAGCGTCGACCACGACGTCGGTCCCGAGCCGCAAGCCTTCGGCATTGGCGTGGCTGGCGTGGGCGCCCAGGCGGGTGGCGTGCTCGCGGCGCGTCGGGTGGGTCTCAATGACGGTGAGCGACTCGATGCCATGGAGCAGCGCCGCCTGCATGCACCCGAGACCGATGGTCCCGGCGCCAATGACCACCGCGGTCTTCGCGCCATCGGGCGCTCCCTGGCGGATGGCATGCACGCCGTTCGCCAGCGGCTCGGCGAGCGCGCCGAGCCGGGCGTCCATGCCGGCCGGCATCTCGAATAGGCAGCGCTCCGGCACGGAGACGATGGTGGCGAAGCCGCCAGGCACAGCGACGCCGACCAGATAGCGTTCAGGGCAGAGGTTGCGGCCACCACTCGCGCAGTGGATGCAATAGCCACACCCGACTATCGGATTGACGGCCACGCGCTTGCCCAGCCAGGTCCTGTCGACGGACTCCCCCACCTCGATCACAGTGCCGGCAAGCTCATGACCCATCACCAGCGGCGGCACGCGGTTCGACATCATGCCGAGGTAGCCTTCGACCTCCGAGCCGCAAATGCCTGTTGCCTCGCTGTGGACCAAAGCTTCGCCGGCCTTGGGGCGAGGGTCAGGAACCTCGTCCACGGTCATCCAGCCGGGGCCGCGCCAGGTCAGTGCCTTCACTCCTGTCCCATCCCTATCTCATCATCCGCTTACTCATGCGGCGCCACTTTTTGAACGGTTACTTTCAGCGCGATGCGGAGTAGCCTACGCAAGCTCCGAAATGGCTGACAAGAAAAAGGGGACCGCAAACCCTGCAAAGCGGGCCGGGTCGCCGAAGCAGCTCGAGAAAAAGGCGTACGAGAAGGAGCTTCGGCGCCTACAGGTTGAGCTCGTTCAGCTGGAGGAATGGATCCGCCACCACAACCTGCGCGTGGTGGTGGTGTTCGAAGGTCGGGACACGGCCGGCAAGGGCGGCGTCATCAAACGGATAACGGCGCTGCTCAACCCTCGCTTCTGCCGGGTCGTGGCCCTCACCGCCCCGACCGAAAGAGAGCGGACAGAGTGGTACTTCCAGCGCTACGTCGCGCACCTGCCTTCAGCAGGCGAGATGGTCCTGTTCGATCGGAGCTGGTACAACCGCGCGGGCGTCGAACGCGTCATGGGGTTCTGCACCGACGCGGAGTACAAGGAGTTCAAGCGCGCGTGTCCCGAGTTCGAGAGGATGCTCGTGAGGTCTGGAATCATCGTCATCAAGTACTGGCTGTCCGTGAGCGACGATGAGCAGGAGCGCCGGTTCAGGGCGCGCATCAAGGACCCGAGCAAGCGATGGAAGCTGAGCCCAATGGATCTGCAGGCTCGCGCGCGTTGGGTCGACTACTCCGAGGCCAAGGACAAGATGTTCAAGTTCAGCGACATCAAAGAGGCACCATGGCATGTAGTCGAGACGGACAACAAACGCGCGGCTCATCTGAACCTGATCACGCACTTCCTCAAGCAGATCCCGTACAGCGATGTGCCGCACGAAGAATCGTTCAAGTTGCCGTCCCGGCAGAAGCGCAAGTACAGCAGGCCGCCGAAGGCCTCAATGAGGATGGTGCCCGTCCGCTACGAGGTGGTTTGACCTGCCTCAGGACTCACTTAAAATCCGGGCGACTGCATCGAGGTAGCGCGAGTCGCTCGAGCGTTCGCGCGCGATCCAGTATTCGGCACCCCAAAAGACGTAGGCGTCCAGATCAAAGCCCGCTTCACGGGCCCAACCAATGCACCGGTTGTAGTTCTGAATGACCAGCTCCGGCGTGCAGCTGTACATCGAACGGCCTGGCGGGCTCGGCGGCACCGTCACCGCCTCCCATGGCTCGGCTTGCCCCTCGGAGATCATCAACCGCTTCCCGCGGCTGCGAGCCCACGCGAAGATTTCCTTCCGCCGGCGCTGATTGCCCGCGACGTCCTCACCATGCAAGTAGACCGTTGTTGCGCCCAGCTTCATCAGAGCGTGCCGCGGGTAGTAGTCGATGCCCACCACATCGGCGAGCTGCTGCGCTATCGCCAGTGAGTCGCCCTGGTCTCGAGTGCTCCACCACTGCTGCGCACGCACCGGCGTCGAGGTGGGCAGGAAGCCGTTCATCATGATCGCCCTGGTTGGATCTGCCTTCCTGACTGCATCCACCTCCGCCTTTACGAAGTCGGCGGACAGGCGCCACGAGTGCTCCACCCCGAGCGGGTCGACAGCTTCGTGCTCGACCTGCCAGGCCACGATCGCGGTCCTCCCTCGATAGCGGTCGACGATCCGCGTGACGAACGCGAGCGCGGCGGCGATCAGAGGTTGATGCGTTTCCGGCCGAACAAGAATGCCCTCTCGCAGTGGCTTCTGCACGTGGTGGGCCGGCACGAAGAATTCGGGGTAGCCGAATGTCTTCAGCGGTCCCACGCAAAGAATTATTCGTTTGCCGGCGCGCTCCGCCGCGTCGACCTGCCAATCCAGCTCGCTGGGATCGAACTCTCCCGGCGCACGCTCGATGCGATTCCAGTAGGCGCCCAGCCGAATAAGCGTGAAGGGATAGCTGAGGATCTGGTCTAGCGTCGCCCGGGCATCAAGGCCGAGCGCGTCGACCTGCGGAGGTCGAAAGCTGACGCCAAGCTCGGTCTTCTCGCGCGCGGCGACCGGCACGTCGCGCCATCGATCGGTCGACGGAGCGGCGGCTCGCCGAAGGCGTACCTCCGAGACTATCGGCAGCGCAAGTCGAGTGGCCAGAGCAGCCATCCTAGTCCCGCGCAATACTCTGTTCCGGTGAGCGACTGCTGCACGCCGAAGGGCTACCGGCAGATCTTCAGCGAACGCGGCGCGCGGGCGCAGGCGCGCGACTACCGCCGCAATGGCCTCGACGCCACCTCGCGCCGCATCGTGGACCTTTTGAAGGAACGGGGCGTTCAAGGTTTGACGTTGCTGGAGATTGGCGGCGGGATCGGCGCGATCCAGATCGAGCTGTTGAAGGCGGGCATGGCCCGCGCCGTCAGCGTGGAGCTGACTCCCAGCTACGAAGCGAGCGCGGCCGGCCTTCTCCGCGAGGCGGGCCTGGCGGATCGGGTCGAGCGCCGCGTGATGGACTTCGTCGAAGCCGCCACCGAAGTCGCATCTGCCGACATCGTCGTGATGAACCGCGTGGTGTGCTGCTACCCGGACCTGCCGCGCCTCGAGGGGGCTGCGGCGGACCACGCACTGCATACCCTCGTCATGAGCTTTCCGAAAGAACGATGGTGGACGAGGGTGATGGTGTGGATGGCGAACGTTGGCATGGCCATCACTCGGCGCGAGTTCCGCATATTTCTGCACCCGGTCGCCCAGATCTGGGCCACCGGCGAGTCACATGGCCTCGAGCGGTCGGTCAGCCGTCCCGGAGTGTTCTGGGAAATCGCCGCCATGCAGCGTGGGGCGCCGCTGCCGGCCACCGTCTAAGGCAAGAAACCTTCAGATCGTCTTACGTCGATCTTGACGGGAATCTAGTCTTTGTCGTCGTGAGCAGCGAGCCGGTCGGCATCTTCGACTCCGGCGTCGGCGGTCTGTCAGTGCTGCGCGACATCCGTGCTGCGCTGCCCGCGGAGTCGATCGATTACGTCGCCGACTCTGCCAACGCGCCATGGGGCGACAAGCCGGCGGAGTTCATCCGCGTGCGTGGGCTCGAGATCGCGGGCTTTCTCGTGGCGCAGGGAGTGAAAGCGATGGTCATCGGCTCGAACACAGGGACCGCCGGCTCCGCGGAGGCCCTTCGCGCGACGCTGACCATGCCGGTCATCGCCATCGAGCCGGGCATCAAGCCGGCGGCGGCGGCGACCAGGTCCGGGGTCGTCGGCGCGATTGTGACGACCACGATGGGCGCTTCCGACCGCATGGCCTCCCTACTCGACCGCTTCGGGCGGAACGTCCGCGTGATCAGCGTGCCTGTGCCAGGCCTGGTGGAGCACGTCGAGGCGGCCGACCTCGACAGCGCCGAGCTGCGCGGATTGGTCGAGGGGTACGTGAGACCCCTGCTCGACCAGGGCGCGGACACGATAGTGCTCGGGTCGACGCACTACGTGTTCCTGCGGCCGCTGATCGCCGAGATCGCCGGTGACGACGTCACGATCATTGATACAGGTGCAGCGGTTGCGCGCCAGCTAGCGCGCGTCCTCGCGGAGCGTGGCCTGGCCGCGCCGCATGAGGCAAAGGCCAGCGAGCGTTTCTGGACCAGCGGCGACCCTGAGGAGTCGCAGCGCGTGATGTCAGCTCTCCTGGGCAGGAAGGTCAGCGTCAAGAAGCTGACCGTTTAGCGCGGCGATAATACCGACGCACGTGAGAGATCAGGTCGCGGTGGTGACGGGCGCCGGCAGCGAAGCCGGGATTGGTTTTGCGATCGCACGCCGTCTTCACTCCGTAGGCTTCCAAGTCGCTATCGCATCGACTACCGATCGCATTCACGACCGCGCGCGAGAGCTGGACTCGAGCGGAAAGACGGTCTTCGCGTTCGTCGCCGACCTCACCGACGAAGAGGCGGCGCGAAACGTCGTCGAGTCCGTGCTGCGGCAGACGAAGCGGATCGATGTGCTGGTCAACAACGCCGGCATGACTCAAACCGGCCGTCCGGCGCAAGACATGACGGTGCAGCAGACGCCTTACGCGGACTGGCAGCGGCAGATCGCGATCACGCTCAACACCGCCTTCCTCATGACCCGTGCCGTGCTGCCCGGAATGGTGGAGCGGAAGTACGGCCGGATCGTGAACGTCTCCTCCGTGACCGGGCCGTTGGTCAGCCACCCGGGCTGGGCCGCCTACAGCGCGGCGAAGGCCGCGATGGACGGCATGATGCGCGCGGTGGCGCTGGAAACCGCCGCGGATGGCATCACGATCAACGCTGTCGCGCCTGGTTGGATCGCGACGGCGTCATCGGCAGAGAGTGAGCACTCCGCCGCGTTGTACACGCCGATCGGGCGGGCGGGCACGCCCGACGAGGTGGCGGCCGCGGTGGCTTTCCTGGCCTCGCCCGACGCGTCCTACATCACTGGCCAGTCGCTGGTCGTCGACGGGGGCAACATCCTGCAGGAGGACAAGGGCCCGTCGCGATAGTCGGTTGGTAGTCGAACGACCACCGCCGTACTTAGTAGACTCCCGGCGATGGGTGACCGCGGCGACAAGGTGATCGGGCCCGTCGACCCCATGCAGGTGCCGCGGTTTGCCGGTCCGGCCACGTACGCCCGCCTGCCGGCGCTGGATGCGGTGGGCAAGGCCCAGGTGGCGATCCTCGGCGTGCCCTTTGACAGCGGTGTCGTCTACAGGCCGGGCGCGCGATTCGGGCCGGCCGCGATCCGGGCCGGATCCAGGATGCTGCGTCCTTTCAATGCGTGGACCGAGGCGGAGCCGTTTGCTCAGCAGGTGGCGGATGCCGGCGATGTCGCCTGCACGCCGTTCAGCATCGAGCAGGCCATTGGCGAGATCGAGGCGGCGGCGAAGGCGACGTACGAGCGCGCGGCGCATGTTTTAGCGATCGGCGGCGACCACACGATCGCGTTGCCGATGTTGCGCGCGGCGTCGGCGCGCTTCGGGCCGCTCGCCCTGGTCCATTTCGACGCGCACCTCGACACGTGGAACACGTACTTCGGCGGCGCGCGCTACACGCATGGGACTCCGTTTCGGCGCGCGGCGGAGGAGGGGCTGCTCGACCTACGGCGGTCGCTGCACGTCGGGACGCGCGGACCGCAGTTCTCGGCGCAGGACCTGCCCGAGGACGCGGCGCTCGGCTTCCGGCTGATCGATGGACGCGCAATTGACGATCGCGGCGCGGCCGCCATCGCGAGCGAGATTCGGGAGGTTGTCGGCCAGGCACAAGCGTACGTGTCGCTCGACATCGACGTCCTCGACCCTGCGTTCGCACCCGGCACTGGGACGCCCGAGGCCGGCGGCTGGAGCAGCCGAGAAGCGATCGCCGTCATCCGAGGCCTGGGCGGGATACGGCTCGCCGCGGCCGACGTGGTCGAGGTGGCGCCGGCGTACGACCACGCGGAGGTCACGGCGATAGCCGCGGCCAACATCGTCTATGAGCTCCTTTGCCTGTTCGCGATGACCAAGGGCGACGGTTAGCTCGCCGCAGTCGACGTGACCGCCAAAGCGACAGCCGCAGAAGTGGGGTCGCGAGGCCGGGGTCACTCGAGAACGGCCTTGTTTGGTGGGCCGGGAGGGATTTGAACCCCCACAGCTTTCGCGGGTGGTTTACAGCCACTTGAGCTCGCCAATGCCCAGCCGACCCAGCAACAGGTGCCGCCACCCAGTTGGCGGCGCGACGGCTATCGTACCCGCTCAAGCGGATCGCCCGACGCCATAATTCCCCCGTGGCGCGAGGCTACGCTCGATATGTCCTTGCCGTCATGGTGGGGATCAACTTCCTCAATTACATGGACCGCTACGTGGCCGCGGTGGCCGCGCCCCTCATCCAGAAGGAGTTCGGCCTCAGCAACACCGAGGTCGGACTTCTCGCATCGGCGTTCCTGCTTGTCTACGCTGTGGCCGCCCTGCCGTTCGGCTACTGGGCGGACCGCGGCGTGCGCCGGACCGTGGTCGGGATCGGGGTCGCCATCTGGAGCATCGCCACGCTCTTCACCGGCTTTGCCCGCAACTTCTTCCAGCTCTTCCTGAGCAGGGCAGTCCTCGGAATCGGCGAGGCCAGCTACTACCCAGCGGGAACCTCTTTGCTGTCGGACTATTTTCCGAAGGAACAGCGCGGCCGGGTGATGTCGATATGGGGCGTGGGCAGCACGATCGGCATCGCGGTCGGTTTCGCCGGTGGCGGGTACATCGCCGATAAATTCGGCTGGCGCGACGCATTCTTCTTTGCAGCAATCCCCGGAATTCTGTTCGCGCTGCTGGCTTTCGGGCTGCGCGAACCGTTGCGCGGCAGCGTCGAGGGGCGCGGCCCTGCCCTCATGCAGACCCGCGATGCGAACCTGCGGACGTTTCTGAACCTCATGCGAATCCCTACTCTGAGGGCCACGATCCTGTCGCAGACTGCTCTGTATTTCGTCCTTGCTTCCAACGCTTTTTGGCTGCCCACCCTCCTGGTTCGCCGTTTCGACCTTTCGGTCAGTCAGGCGGGGCTCTTCGCCGGCATAGTCCTCGTGTTGGGCGGCCTGATCGGCACTCTAGCCGGCGGATGGATCGCAGACCGCCTGGCTGCAAAGAACCCAGCCGCCTACCTGCAGGTCGGGATCGTGGGCTTTTTGATCGGCGCCGTCTTCATCGTCATCGCTCTGGTGGCTCCACTGAACATCGGGCCGATTCCGATTTTCGTTCCGGCGTTCTTAATCACCGTGATCGCCCTCTACCTGAACGCCGGCCCGTTCACGGCCGTAGCGCAGAACGTGGTGTCGCCCGCACTGCGCGCAAGCTGCGTGACGATGCTGCTTTTCGTCGCTCACGTGTTCGGTGATTCGCACTCCACCTTCGACGTTGGCTTCCTCGCGGATCGGCTCGGCAGCCTTCAGTCCGCCCTATTGATCACGTCACCCACATTGCTCATCGTCGCCGCGATCTTCGCGGCCACCGGGCTGCGGTCGGTCAAGCCGGACACGCAAGCAATGGAAGAAGAGTGGGCCAAGCGGCCGGGGCAGCAGACGAACGCCGCGAGTGGTGCTTAGTAGATAAACCCGACCAGCGCGCTCCCGAGCTGCCCGGGCTTGATGGTGCGCTCGTCGATCACACCAAACGCGACGAAGTTCATCTCAGACACCGTCCACGAGCCGTCCTTGTTCACTGCCTCGACGTAAGCGACGTGACCGAGATAGCTCTCCCAGGTGACCATGATCGCGCCGACCTTGGGCTTCGGCCCGACCGGAAATCCCTGGGCCGCCGCGTTCTGGTACCAGAAGCCCGCGTCCCCACGCCAAGTCACGTTGCGCTTGGTGGCCACGTAGTAGGTGCACCAACCGGGAGGGAAGCCTGTGGCCGGGTATGGGCCAAGGCAGCAGCCGAGGATGATCGGGTGGTAGGAGCCGCCACCGGTGCCTGTCTGCCCGAGGTTCTGAAACACGCTTGGGGGTGGCGGGAATGCCCCACCGATGCCGCCAGGGATGACGAGGACAGTGCCCGCGGTCAGCACCGGGCTGCGCAGGCGGTTGAAGTCGAGGATGGTCTGGGCGTCTGACTGGTATCTGGAGGCGAGCTTGGCGAGCGTGTCAGTCGCCTTGGTGGTGACAACGATGCCGGGAACCGGCGGGATCACCACTTGATCGCCCGTCGCGACCACATCGCTGGAGATCAAGTTGGTGTTCGACCAGCGAATCTCGCTGGCCGTGACGTTGAACTTCTTGGCGACCTCTTTCAGGGTTTCGCCAGCGGCGATCGTATAAGTGACCGGAGTGTGGCTGATGGGGGCCGACAGCGGGATGGCCATCGGCTTGATGATCGTGCTGAACCGGCCCAGTGAGACGTCGCCCACCGTTCCGCCCTCGCCGCTGACGGTCGCCTCAGCGTTGACTGTCCCGATGCTGGCCGTGAAGGAGGACTGGTAGTGGCGATCCAACGACGCGTACCCGGAGATCGCGACCGCTATTGCGAGCACGACCGCATGGGTCAGATAACGATGGATTTTCAATACGTACCCCTAAAGCGATGTAAACCCGTCCACGTCGGACGGATCCCCCAAGACGCGGGTCACCCTATCAGACCCGCGCCAAGCCCGTCAACCCTAAAACCCTAGGGTTGGGGACCTGCGAACGGCTGGGGAAGGTGATGACCGTGAACTCACCTTGAATACGGGCCGCGAGACCCCGAAAAGCCCCCCAGCGAACAACAGTTCGCCCCAGCAAAACAGCTCGCCTGGGCGTTCTGCGCCCAGCCAATGGCTTGTCCACACGGTATTGAACGGTAAAGAGGACCTTCCCTTGCAAAAGCCTTGGAAACCGGCCGTTGGCAGGTGAGGGGGATAAGCTGCGCTCGATCGAGATGAGCAGACTCCAAACGCCGGTATGCGACTTGCTTGGAATCCAGATTCCGATCTTTCAAGCGGGCATGAGCACGTACACCACGCCCGAGCTGGTGGCGGCGGTGAGCAACGCAGGCGGCCTCGGGATCATCGGCGGCCTGTTCCGAGATGCTGACGAGCTGCGTGAAGAGATCCTCAAGGTGCGGCAGCTGACCTCTCGGCCGTTCGGCGTCAACCACGTCGTTTCACAACTCGACTCTGGCGCGATTGACGTGACCCTCGAGCTGCGCGTTCCAGTCCTCTCCCTCGCCTGGGGGAAAGCCGATGAGATTGTCCGCCGCGCTCACGACGCAGGCATGAAGGTCATCCATCAGGTGAACACACCGGAGGAAGCAGGGCGTGCAGCGTCGGATGGCGCTGACGTCATCGTCGCGCAGGGCGCGGAGGGTGGCGGTCACGTCGGCGCCATGTCCACGCTGCCGTTGGTGCCGCAGGTCATAGATGTGGTCAACGGCGTGCCCGTGCTCGCGGCCGGCGGAATCGCCGACGGGCGTGGTCTCGCCGCAGTGTTGATGCTCGGCGCGCAGGGAGTGTTGGTCGGGACTCGGTTCCTCGCCACGCCGGAGGCACGCGGCCGCGGCCACTCAAAGGACGTGATCCTCAACGCGCTGGGCAGCCAGACCGTGGCCAGCAAGTTTTTCGACGACGTGCTCGGCCTTCGCTGGCCCGGGGCATTGGTGCGTTCGATTCGGAATCCGCTGCTCGACAGGTGGGCCCAGCGCCAGCAGGACTGGGCTCTCGCCGCGGAGCAGATTCGTCCGTCGCTGGAGGCAGCCTTGGCAGCCGGGGACTTCGTGATCGCGGGCGAGTCGGCGGGGCTGATCCATGACATAGTGCCCGCCGGCGAGCTGGTGGCAAGAATCGCGCGAGAAGCAGAAGCGCTGCTCGGCTGAGTTAGGGCCCGCCTCGCACGTAGATGTTCTGTCCGGAAACGAAGCTGGACTCATCGCTGCACAAGAAGGCGATCACGTTTGCGATGTCCTGCGGCTGACCCACCCGACGCAGCGGGATCTGCGACGCCGCGCCCAACTTGAATGCCTCGTAGTCGACGCCCATGCGCTCAGCGGTCGACCGCGTCATCCGCGTCTCGACAAATCCCGGCGCGACCGTGTTGACGTTGACGTTGTATTGGCCGAGCTCGATGGCCAGAGTTCGCGCCATGCCCTGAAGACCCGCCTTAGCTGCCGAGTAGTTGGCCTGGCCCCGATTGCCGAGGGCCGAGGTCGAGGACAGAAACACCATCTTTCCGTACTTGTTATCGACCATGTGCTTCTGGGCTGCTCGCGCGCACAGAAATGTGCCCTTGAGGTGCGTGTCGATGACAGCGTCCCAATCCTCGTCGGTCATCTTGAAAAGCAGGTTGTCGCGGATGATGCCGGCGCAGGTTACGAGCACGTCGAGCCGCCCGAGCTCCTTGACGGTCCGCTCGACCATGCTCTCGACCTGCGCTCGATTGCTTACGTCGCAGGCAATGGCCAGCCCACCGAACGGGCCCGCGATCTCCTTGGCCGGGCCCTCGTCGAGGTCTGACACCGCGACCTTGGCTCCTTCCTTGGCGAAAAGCTGCGCGGTCGCCGCACCGATTCCGCGCCCTGCGCCAGTGACGAGCGCGACCTTCCCCTCAAATCTCATACGGTCTCGGTCTCCAGTGCGGTGCCACCGTCCTTGCGTGGATCGGAAGCGCCGCGCAAATGGCCATCTCTGTCTGCAGCGATGACCTGCGGACGCGCGAAGTATGAGTCGTAATTCAAAGTGCGCCGATTGACCTTGTAGCCCAGCCTCTCCAGGCTGCTGGTCACCGCGAGCGGGATCCGCGCCTCGGTCTGGACGATGTCTCCCTGGAAGTCGAGGCGCGGTGCGCTCACGGCCTCGACCGGCGTCATTTGATGGTCGATGAGGTTGACCAGCACCTGCAGGATTCCAGTGACGATCTTCGTCCCGCCCGGAGCGCCGATGCAGATGGTCAAGTGTCCGTTGTCGAAGACCATGGTGGGCGTCATCATCGTGACCCGCGTCTTGCCCGGGCGCACCGAGTTTGGCGTGCCCGGCCTTGGGTCGAAGCAATTCATGTAGTTGTTGTAGCCAAATCCAAGTCCGGGGGTCACCACTCCGCTGGCCGAGCCGAGCGTGTGCGTGAGCGAGACGGCATTCCCCTGATCGTCGATGACGCAGACGTGAGTCGTGTCCGGGCGGTCGTGGGCCGAGGCTCTGGCCGCCACCGCCTCGCGGGCCTTCGCCGCGTACCGCTTGTCGGCGAGGGCTCCGGTGGGGATGTCGACGAAGCGAGGATCGGCGACGTGAAGCTGGCGGTCCGCGACCGCCCAGGCCATCGCTTCAACCAGGAGGCGGGCAGCTTCGGTGCTCGGCCACCCATGTGAGCCCAAGTCATAGCCCTCCAGAAAGTTCAGCATCTGGAGCAGGGTGAGCCCACCGGCCGGCGGGCCTGCCGCGGAGATATTCAGGCCGCGATAAGTGCCGCGCAGCGGCTCGGTCACGTTGACGCGGTAAGCAGCGAGGTCGTCCCTGGTGATGAAGCCGCCGTTGGCTTCGAAATCGGACGCTATCGCCGCGGCGATCTCACCTTTATAGAACGTGTCCGGGCCATCGGCTGCGAGACGCTCGAGGGTGCGGGCGAGGTCGGTCTGCACAAGGCGCTCGCCGATTGCGAAGAGCTCACCGCCTTTGGTGTAAATGGCCTTGGCCCCTGGTGTCGCCTGGATCCTCTGCACGTTGGGGACGACGTCAGGACCGTAATCCGTCGTCCAGTAGTCGTGCATGTAACCGCTCACAGCGATGCCCTCGCGCGCGAGTGGAATCGCGGGGGCGATCGCCTGCTTCCACGAGATGGTGCCGAAACGGGTGAGCGCCTCGTAGAGGCCGGCCACGGTTCCGGGGACGCCGACGGATTGGTAGCCAACGTCATTGACCCAGCCTTGGAGCACGTAGCCATAGCGGTCGGCCGCCTCTCGGATGAAGAGCTTCTCCCACTGGCCTTCACTCGCGCGGCCGCCGGCGGTCGCATAAAACTCGAGCAAGGCGTCACCGCGTTGCGGGCTGTGGACCAGCATTACGCCACAACCGCCGATGCCACACATTTGGGGATCCATCACGCCCTGGACGAAGGCGCAGGTCACAGCGGCGTCGACAGCATTGCCGCCCCGCCGCATCACCTCGAGGCCGATCTCGGCAGCCTGGGGTTGTGGAGCGACGATGATGGCCACGAAGTAAGAATGAAGGAAAACCCGGATGGTTTTCCCTCATGCTCTCTTTCCGGTATATCGATCGGCTTTTATTGAGGATTGGTTTCTCAACGCGACGCTAGTGGCTGGAGCGACAAAGTCATGTCCGGGGAAACCCCGGCCAACCCTGCCGCGCTAGTAAGTCAAACGAACGCGGCACCCACAGCGGGGCCCGCCCGAGTCGACTCGCCTAATCCAGCTCCGGTACGGCCTCCAGTGATTCGACCGGGATTGCAAGCAGGAATGGTGAGTAGAGGAGTTCAAACTGCTCGCGCGAGATCAGGTCGCGGACGGCCAGCGCCACCGCCGCATTCCGGCTCGCCTCGAGCATCTCGACCTCGGTCCCTCCCTCTGTGATCTCCTGCTGGATCAACTGCCATTCGGCAGCCGAGAGGCCCGCCAAGCGGTCGACGAACCTTGCGACCAGCGAGCTGATCGGAAACGGAGGCTCCGCTACGGCCACGCAACCGACCTTGGCGACCGCCCTCTCACAAGCGTGCCGCCACATCTGGGCTGGGATCTCATCGCTGGAGCTTATTCAGCCCCGCTGCAGCAAAGTTGCAGCCCTTTTCGAGCTTTTACGACGTGCTGCCGGGACGCTCCCTGTGAGACTGGGCAAACGCGCGAAGCGCCGTGGCGTGGGAGCCGCTGCCCTGGATTACGTGCTCGAGCTGGCGCTCGGCGAGCGCCTCCCACCCCGCGTTACCGGTCAGCCGGGCGAGGCGCGCCGAGATGCGCCACGCCTCCGCCCCGAGCACCTCTCCCGCCCGCTTGAGCACCTCCCCAACCGCCGTGGTGTCGATGCTCGCCCCAGAGGTGGCCAGCACCTCCGCCTCGAGCAACCGGGCGGCCACCGCACGAACCGCATCCCCAGACCGGGTGGAGTCGGCAATAAGGTCCCTGGCCTCCGCCAGCGCGCGTTCGATCTGCCCCCCCGCCAGCTCGAGCCTGCCCCGCAGGAGCCGGCTGCGGCCCCGTTGCTGCCATCTGAACGGATAAGGAGCGACGCGAGCGCGCACTGCCTCGCCTGAGTACCGCATCGCGGACCGCCTCCCTCCAGCGGCGAGCCGGCTCTCGCCCAGCCCGATCAAGGTGGCCTCGAGCTGCGGGCTAAGGTGGGCTGCCCGCGCCTCCTCCAGCTCACCCAGGTTGATGGCATCTGCCGCCTCCAGCTCGCCCAGGCTGACCAGGATCGCGGCCCGGAGATTGGCTCCGTCAGGTCCGACTTGAGCCACCTCCGCCGGCCCGCCATCGGCGGCCAGCCGGTCGAGCGCGGCCAGTGCCAGCGCCACCTCGCCCAGCATCATGTGCGCCCGTGCCAGCGCCAGCTCGCGATGCCTGGTGATGAGCGGCTGGTCAATGTCGCCCGATGCCGCCGGCGCGAGTCTCAGCAGGTCCAGAGCATCGCGGGCGCGCCCTTGGTCGCACCGCAGCGAGGCGAGCCAGATGGCCGCCAGCGTCGTCAGGCCGCTCTCATCGGCCAACTTTCTCGCCTCGGCGTATCGCCGCTCCGACTCCTCCAGCTGCCCATCCGCGTGCAGCAGGCGCCCGGCGATGACCAGACAACGTGCCTTGGTGCCCGGATTGTCCGCGAGGGCGGCTCCCTCCTCCGCCAGCGTCAGGGCGTAACCAAACTCGCCGAGGTAGTACGCGCACCACGCCGCCGTCTCCATGCCCGCGGCGCCGGCGCCTCGCACAATCGCTGCACGCGCGTCCTCCGCGGCGCGCGCGAAGTGCCCCATCGTGATTCGTACCTCGGAGCGCAGCAGCCGGCTGTCGGCATTGTCATCGAGCTCGATTGCGTCCGTGAGAAGGCGCTCTGCCTCGGCATAGTCGCGCCGGTGAAAGCAGGTGCGAGCAGCGACCATAAGCGTCGATACCGCCTGCGTGACATCGCCTCCAAGTCGCGCGTGGTGCGCGACCCGGATCGCATCGGGCGCCTGCCGAGCTTCCATGAGTCGCGCCACCGTCCTGTGCACATGGGCACGCCACGGCCCCGTCAACCCCGCGGCCAGCGCTTCGCGCACCAGCTCGTGATGGAACGTGAACGCGCCGGCGCCCTCATCGAGGAACAGGGCTTTGACCCCTGCTTCGAGGTGAGCGAACAGGTCCACCGGATGAAGATTCAAGACCTCCATCAGGAGATCCGGGTCGATGACGGGTCCGATTGCGGCGGCGGTGCGAAGCGTTCGCGCGGCGGGACCAAGCTGATCGCATCGGCTGTCGACTGCCTGTCTGATCGTGGCGGGTAGGCCGGCGTGCTGATCGGTGACCGCAAGCTGGCGAAGGAACAACGGGTTGCCACCAGTGAGTGCGTGGAGTTCTTCCGCGCGATGGGTGCCGACGATCATCCTGGCGGCCGCCAGGTCCAGCGGACCGAGCGTTATCCGATCGTCGACCCGGCTGGGCATCTTGGTGTTCAGCAGCTGCGTGACTACTATTAGCAGCGGCACGCCGGAGGGGCGCGCCCTGGCGAAGTCGACCCACGCTCGGGTGAGCTCCCCTGCCAGATGGACATCGTCAAGCACGATGGCCGTGGGCCCGGCTGATGCGATGTGGGCGAAGGTTCCGAGCATGATCTCGAACATTCGGCGTCGCACGCTCGCGTGGAGGGCGGGCGCGATGACGGCCGGCGCCGGCTCGGCCCGCGGCACCTCGAGCAACGTGCGAAATGCCGGCTGCGGGCCGAACACAGCCTGCGCCCGGCGGCGATCGCTCTCGACGAACTGGTCCAGCGCGGCCATTAAAGGATGGAGTGGCACCATGCGGTCGAGGCCGGCGCAGCTGGCGAGCAACACGGTGGTGCCCTCGTTTCTTGCCCGGTGTACCCAATGGGTGACAAGACGGGTCTTACCGATGCCGCTGTCTCCCTCGACCACGACGAGCCTGATGCCCCCAGCCGTGACTTGAGAGAGCGCCGCATCGAGCACCACGAGCTCAGCATCCCGGCCGGCGAGCCCACTGCCAGCAGCTTCTTCCCCGGGGGGCAGCAAGGCGCCGCTGTCGCGACCAAGGTTGGTCGCGACAGCGATCACCAGGCCTGGTATCGGTTTGCCTTGAAGGATCGCCTTGTGGACGGCGTCGGTGGCTGGCGACGGATCGACGCCAAGGTCTTCGCGCAAACGCTTGCGAGCGCGGGCGAACGTCGCCAGCGCCGTTCCCGGCTGCCCGCCATGCGCCAGCGCCGCCATGAACACCTGAAGCGCGCCCTCGTCGTAGGGATCCGCGGCCACCACCGCCTCGCTCATCTCCCGAGCTGCAGAAAAGTCTCCGATCGCGAGGGCGGCGCGCGCGGCCGTCCGGCGCACATCGACGCCGAGCTTCGTCACCGCCGCCCGCTCCTCGTCTGCCCACGGCGAATCCGGCTCATCGGCCAGCAGCTCTCCGCGCATGAGGGCGAGGGCGGCCTCAGCGGCCAGACGCGCGCTGGCATAGTTCTGCTGCGCCAGCCTTCGCGCCGCGGCAGTGGCCAGATGGTTGGCCACGTCGAGGTCGATCCAATCCGCCAGAAGCTGATAGCCGGCGTCCGAGCGGGGCAGCCTCTCGGCACCCAGGACCGAACGCAGGCGGCTGATCAGAACCGAGATCTGCTGAGAAGGCCTTGCCGGGGGGCGGCCAGGCCAGAGGCAGTCAATAAGGCGTGGGACAGGCACCGGCTGCCCGCGCGCCACCGCAAGTACCTTGATGAGGGTGCGAGCCTTGCGGCTTCCCAACGCGTGTTTGTCAACGCCGTGGATGTCCAAGGCGCCAAGGACGCTGACCTTCAGCTCGCCGACCATGTGCCCGCCTGACCGAGTCACTATTTTTCCGTTTGAACCCGCCGCGTTTCGATCTCACGGGGAGTCTAAACCGGTTGCTATACGGGCGCACGTCCAACATTGGCATGTGCGGCTCATGGTGGCCCCGTAACGAGTTCGCAGGGCCCGCCGTTTGGTTGCAAGTGGGGGGGCACGAGATGAGCTGGCTGCCAGTGCCGGCGCGCCGGTTGGCTGTGACCGTGGTTGTATTCGCGGCGCTGGCGGCGCCGAGCATCCTCACCCTATGGGTCTCGACTCCGTCAGCGAGCGACATCCAGCAGCGTGTGGGCGCTGCGACTCGGGCCCATGGCGTCGTGCTGTTGGGCGAGGGCGACGTCCCTCCGCTGCTCGCGCAGGCGGTGGTCGCGACGGAGGACGAGCGGTTCTACGCGCACCACGGGATCGACACGATCGGCCTCGGACGTGCGTTCCTGTACGACGCGACCCATTCGTGCCTCTGCCAGGGCGGCTCGACCATAACCGAGCAGCTGGTCAAGGACGTGTACCTCGGCGGTTCGGACGCCGGCTACAACAAGATCGCGGACATCGTCATGGCGTACAAGGTCGAGCTGGTCATCGGCAAGCAACAGATCTTGGCCGACTACCTGAGCGAGATCACCACCGGGCTCAATCGATATGGCGTCAGCGAAGCAGCCTGCGACTACTTCCATAAGCCCCTCGGCAACCTGACGATCGGCCAGTACGCGCTGCTGGCGGGCGTGACGCAGGCTCCGTCGCTTTACGACCCGACGATCGATCCCAATCTGGCAGCGGCACGTCGCAGCAGCGTCCTGGCCGCGATGCTCGCGGACAAGATCATCACCCCGGACCAGGCCGCAGCCGCAAACGCGGAACCGGTGCTAACCCCAGGTCCAGCGCCGACGAGCTGTTAACTAGCCAAGAGATCTAGCGCGGCAGGGTTGGCGGGGGTTCCCCTCGGCCAGGCGGGCCGAAGGCCCGCCTAGGGTAGCCAGACGATCGGCGACGTTGCGTCCAGCCCCAGGTTGCTGGTGATCTGGACGGGCTTGATCACCACCGGCGGGCTCGATGGTGTCGGGCTCGGACTCGGCGACGGGCCTGGGGTCACTCCCGGCGTCGGAGTCGGCGCCACCGGCGATGGGCTGGGGGTCGGCGGGGTGTAAGCAGCTTTCGGGAGCCACCAGAGCTGGAAACCCGCCCCCTGCACCGCGGGCGCCAGGTATGCGATGCCGGTCCCGTCCGGGGCCCACGTGGGCTGCGCCACCAGCTGGCTGCGCAGGATCGTCCGGCGTGCTCCCAACGTTTTCCCGTTCCATGACGCAAGGTTCAGGTATGACACCTGCGTCCGGTAGGTGCAGATCATTGCCATCGTCCCGCCGTCGGGCGACAGAGCAGGCTGCGCACACCCTTCGCCGGCCTTGGTCAACGGTCGACCATGAGCGCCGGGCGGCGGGTAACAAACCCGGACGCCGTAAGCCTGTTCCGGAGCGCTCGTGAACCAGAGCTGGCTTTCCAGGCCCGAGCAATCAGGCCCATACGAGTACTTGGTGTAGATGAGCCCGGTTCGGAGCGACAGGGGCTGAATGTCCCCACCCGTGTAATCGATGGAAATGCTCCACAGGCGTCCCTGGCTGATGTTGCCGCCGACCGGCATCGACCAGATCGACATCGGGACGTCGAATCCGAACTTCGGCTTGTCGTAACTCATGAAGATGCTCTTCTGGTTGTAGCTCAGCCGCGGATAGAAGGACCAGTGCCGCGCAGACGGGTCGTAGTTACGAGCCGCGGCGGTGTTATGGGTGAGCTGCCTGACGACTTTGCCAAAGCGGTCGAGGATGTAGACGTCCGAGTAAAGCAGCGTGCGCTTGACCGCGAGCAGCCTGCCGCCGGGGTACGGTGCGAGCTGGGTCCAGCCCACACCCAACGCCGTCAGCTGATGGAACCTTCCTGCACTGTAGCTGTAGATCGCTCCGGCTTGGGTCAAGAACAGGGTCCCTGGCAGGTTCAATGCCGACGGGCTGGGCGTGCCCGACGTGGGCAGCTGAGCCGGCGCTGCGACCTTCGACTGGCGGGACCCGAGGTACATATATGTACCGACGCTCGAGAACACCATGAGAACGGCGACGCCGGCCGCCACCAGGGCCCTCGAGATCATGGGAAGTACTGGTGCACCAACGGTAGGATCGCGCCCCACACCGGCACCACGTAGCCCGAGGGGCACCCACATCCGTGCGTGTAAGGCGGCAGCAGGACCACCTGCAGGATGTTCTTGATGTCGATGCTGCCGGCGAGCGGCAGCAGTGTCGCGATGCGCGACAGCGACATGTCGGTCTTGATCTGGCCTTTCATGGCCGCCGCCAGCAAGGGCACGTCCTCGGCCGAAATCTGCGCGGCCTTTGCCCGCAGAGCAAGCAGCACCACCTGCTGCCGAGCCGATCGGCCGAAGTCGCTCTGCAGGTCGTTGTGGCGAGACCTGACGTACTCAAGAGCGTGCGTTCCGTCAAGGTGCTGTGGTCCCGCCATAACAGCCACTCGCAAGTATCGATAAGGATTGCCCGGGCCTATGTCGTATGGGTAGAAGTCGTCGAAGACCGGGGCTTGCGTGACCACATCGATGCCGCCGATTGCATTGATGACGTTGACGAGCCCGGCCAGACCGATCCAGATATACGCATCGATCTTGATACCGAAGTTGTTCTCCACCGTGGCGATCGCAGCACCCGCCCCGCCGAGCGCGTAGGCGCCATCGATCTTGTTGGTCCCGCCGGTTGACAGCGGGACCCACAGGTCCCGTGGGATCGACAGCATCGTGACCTTCTTGGTCGTTGGGTTGAAGCGAATGATGATCATCGACTGCGTCAGCACGCCCCCGAGAAACTTTGCGTCGTTGTCCGATCCGAGAAGCAGAACCGTGAAGGCGCCCGGAGGATGCGTCGTGGTCGGCGTCGTGGTGCCGGTGGAAATCGACGGGGATGGCGACGGCGACGGCACCACAACGACCTGGCTGGTGGCGTCGAAAGCTTCCTGAATCGCGGGCATGAAGTACGCGAAACCGCCCGCCGCGCTTGACAGCGCTACGGCGATAACAGCCATGGAGAGAATGCGAAGGGGCCGGAGACGCCCTTGCGAGGCACGGGCGCGGCGGCCCGGTCGATAGCCGAGCAGCACGGGCGTGAATTCTAGTCCGACCGGCGCCTCAACTTTGTAAAGGAGTTGTTAACGCCTTTGGCCCCCTCGGTTGCCAAAGCGACAGCTACTAGTGGAGCGCCAGCTGGGTCGCCTTGACGGCCAGGAGAATCACAGCCACCACCAGGTAGCCTGCCATGGCGATCATCGCCACCCGCGTCGGAGCTGACCAGGTTGGGCGCTCCAGCAGAACGAGAGCCGGCATCCGCCAATTCTCACGGTCGGCACGAGAGACCTCCGGCTCCGGGCTGACGCTTCGCCGGGCGGCCCACACCCAGGCGCTTGCAGCCACGAGGGCGACCGCCGTCATGGCGCCGAGCACCACCACCAACCGGTTCACGTCGACCGACGGAAAGACAGTTGAAATCACCAGCACCATGGAAAGGACGAGGAGCGCACTGATGATGACGGCGGCCAACAGGTTCAGCCAAGGCCGGTTGACCCATGGGCCGAGCACCGCGCGGTCGTTGCAAAGAAGGACCACGAAAATGGTCGAGCTGGGCAGGAGGATGCCGGCCAGCGCCTGGACCGCCGTGGTGATCAGGCCAAGGGGGGCATGCGGGATGAGAACTATCGCAGCCGCCAGCGCGACAGTGGCGGCGTAGGAACCGTAGAAGAGCTTCGCGTCGGCGATGCCGCGGTGCAAGGAGTGGCGCAGACCGAACATGTCGCCGAACGCGTAAGAGGTGGCGAGAGTCACCGCAGAGGCGCCGACTATCGATGCGTCGAACAGGACCAGCGCGAAGATCGCGCCGACCGCAGGGGAAATGTGAACGCGCAGCCCCCGTGCCAGGCCGAGAGCATCCTTGTAGTGGCCGAAATCGCCCGTGCCCGTGAACGCTGAGGCGGCCGCCATCATGATCGCGGCCGCGCCGACCACGACGACGATCGCGCCCAGCACGGTGTCGGCCTTCTCGTATTCGAGCCAGCGGGGCGTGATGCGCTTGTCGATGACGTTGGATTGCTGGAAGAAGAGCTGCCACGGTGCGACGGTCGTGCCGACGATCGCGATGATCAGCAGCGCGGCGTTGGACGTGAAGCCGCCCAGGATGCTCGGTTCGATGAATCCCCGGATGGCCGCGCCCGGATTGGGGTGGCTGATCACGGCGAGCGGCAGCACGAGCAGGCTGGCAAATAGAAAGACGAACATGGCGCGCTCCCAGCGCCTGAAGTTGCCGGTGACGGTGATGCCGATGAGCAGGATCGCCGACAGAGGAACGACGACGTAGGGGCTGAAGCCGAAGTACTCGCCGGCCATGCTGATGCCGATGAACTCGGTGCTGATGATGAGGAAGTTCAGAAGGAACAGCCCACCGACCGAGAACCACCCCCAGAAGGAGCCGAACCTCTCCTTGATGAGCCTGGCCTGGCCGACCCCGGTGACCGCCCCCAGGCGCACGACCATTTCCTGGTTGACGATCAGAACTGGAACCAGCAGAAGGAGCGTCCATAGAAGCGAATAGCCGAAGTCCTGGCCGGCCTGCGCGTAGGTGGAAACCCCACCGGCGTCGTTGTCTCCGACCATGACGATGAGGCCTGGACCGACGATCGCGGCCAGAGTGAGGAGACGCCTGCGCCACGTTCGTCGCGGGGTATCGTCGCTGGCCCGGATCGTGCCAAACGCGCCGTGTATGTCGCCGGGGTGGGACTCCTCCACCACCGAGTTAGGGACCGGGTGGGAGTCGCCTCTCACCGGCCCGCGCTCGGCCACCGAGGGTCAGACCCCGCTGCTCGCTTCGACGCGGTTGCGCCAGTTTTCTGGCACCAGCGCTTCGAGTACGTCGTCGACCGAGATGGCCCCCACCAGGATCGATGCGGTGTCCGTGACCGCCAGGGCAGTGAGGTTGTAGTCCGCCATCATCATCGACACGTCGGCAAGGTCGGCGCCGGCGCTGGCCCTGAGGTCGACAATGCCCGGCTCATCCTCGACCTTGGTCGCCGCATCGCTGCGCAGAAGATCCACCACGGCGAGGCTCCCAACGAACTTGCCATCGGCCTCAGTCACGAAGACGGTGCTCAGGAGCTGGTGTGGCGCCTTGTCGTCCGTGCGCACGCGCTCGAGGGCGTCGGCAGCCGACGTGCCACGCACCACAGAGATGTAATCGGGGTTCATCATTCCGCCGGCGGTGGTCGGGTGGTACTGGAGGAGCTTTCGCAGCTTGTTCTGCTGCGGGGCCGGCATCATGCTGAGCACCGGCGTCAGCCGATCGTGGTCGAGCTCCGCCAGGAGGTCGGCTGCGTCGTCGGGGGCCATCCGGCCGAGGACCTTGGCAGCATCCTCGTTCGAGCGAGACTTCAAGAATTCCAGCTGGTGCTCCGTATCCAGCTCTTCGAAAACGTCGGCCGTGAGCTCGGCGTCGCTTTCGACCGCTTGGATGATCTCTTCGCCTTCTTCGTGCGAAGAGCCCTCGACCAGGTCCGCGATCTGTGCAGGGTGCAACCTGCGCAGCCGCTGCAGCGGCATAAGCAGCTTGGCCGTGGGGACGTGCGCGACGAAAGGCTGCACGTCCTTCCAATCCAGAATGGCGTGCCGTCGTAGGTCGGGCCGCGCGCGGCGCGGTATGAGACGCCGGAGCATCGCGCGCGGGCTGCGGTCGACACCAAGCAGCGCCCACCCGTCACCCGTTTGTCCCAGCACCAGGTCGTGGGCCTGGACGATTCGCCCTCGAGCGACGTCCATGAGGTGACGACCGAGGACGTCGGCCGAGAGGAGCACCTCGCCGGGCCGGCGCTGGAAGGCTCCTGTATTGAGAGTCGGGCTGCTCAAGCGCACCTCTCCCGGGGTCAGCTTCTCGATGTTCGAGAGGCTGACGTAGACATCGTTGCCGCCGATGCGGACCTTGAGTCCGGTGACCGGTGGGTAAGCTCCCCCGCCCTCGCTCAGCTTCACGATCAGATCTTCGACGCGGCCGACCTCATCGCCCGCCGGATTGAGGACGGGGCTCTTCAGGATCTGGGTGACCATCAGCCTCCGCTTCTCGTCGGCCTTGCCCATGTCGCGAGCTTGGTCTCCGGCAGCCGGCGCACCGTTGGTCTTTCCGTTGCTCATTTGATCGCTCATCGAATCACCGCCTGCGCGGTCCTCCACCTCCAGCCCTGTGCGTCCAAGCCGCGCCAGACGTCTGCGGTAATTATCCGGCCGCGCTCTCCATCTTGCCTTCCAGCTGGTCCATGCGCTTCAGCATCCTTTCCAGCGCAAAGTCCTGCGCGGTCAGGTGCTCCTGCATCTGGAGACACTCGTGCAGGATCGCCTCCGCGTCCTGGTAGGTGACCACCGCCCGCTTGTCGGCTGCCGCGCCAAGGACCTGCTGTCCGACCATGATCACGAACATCAACAGTAGCTGCACAATGTTGCCCAGGAACAGCAGGAAGGCGAACGGATATGGGTCGATCTTGTGCAAGGGACCCCACGCAAAGCCGGCGAGGACCATCCACGTCGCCATCGTCACCGCCGCTATGTAGAAAGCCCACATCGTCCCCGCGCGTCTGGTGATGGCGGCGCCGAGCCTGCCGTTGACTCCGACGTGCTCATCGGCGACCTTTGGCGGCGGCTGGAGCTTCCGGTTCTCGGTGTGTGGATGCGGATGGTGGACGAAGTCGATGTTGGTCATTGCCAAGAGCCTCCAGATAACGAGGTGCCGAAGCGTGCCGAGGCCCACCTGCGCCGGTAGGATCGGTTCTAAGACATGGGACGCGTCGAGCAGTATCGCGTGAGCGAAGCAACGTCTATACAATCCGGCGATACATAGGTGCCTCTAAAGCCAGGCGATGATTGGAGCGGCAAACAGGTAGTTGTGACCGGAGCGGGGGGCTTCATCGGGAGTCACCTGACCGAGCGCTTGGTGAACCTCGGCGCCTCGACAACAGCATTCCTGCGGTACAACTCGCGATCCGAAGCCGGCCTCATCAACGAGTGCCCTGCGGAGATCCGCAGCGAGATCCACCTGGTCTGGGGCGACCTGCGCGACCCCGACAGCGTCCGACGAGCGCTGCAAAAAGCAGACGTCGTGTTCCACCTCGGCGCCCTCGTCGGCATTCCTTATTCGTATGAGGCCCCCAGGCAGTACGTGGATGCCAACATCCTTGGCACGCTCAACGTGCTCGAGGCCGCACGTGCAGGGGAGGTGGGCAGAGTTGTTCAAACCTCCACGAGCGAGGTGTACGGCACGCCGATTTACACGCCCATCGATGAGAAGCATCCCCTGCAGGGCCAGTCGCCCTATTCCGCGACCAAGATTGGCGCCGACAAGCTCGCCGAGAGCTTTTGGCGCACTTATAAGCTGCCCGTCGCAACCCTCCGGCCGTTCAACACGTTCGGCCCGCGACAGTCGGCGCGGGCGATTCTGCCGACGATCATCCGCCAGGCCCTGAAGGGCTCGGAGATCAGGCTTGGAAGCCTTACCCCCATCCGCGACATGAACTTCGTGGGCGATACGGTCGATGGCTTCATTCGAATCGCCTCTTCCGAGACGGCGCTTGGCCGCGTTGTCAACATCGGGTCGGGCCGCGGCCTGACCGTGGGCGAGATGGTGGAGAGCGTGTCAAGAGCGCTGGGAAGAAAGCTCACCGTGGTGGATGACCCAGGTCGTGTGCGGCCGGCGAACAGCGAGGTCGAGGCATTGATCGCCGACGCGACGCTGGCCCATCAGCTGTTTGGATGGAGCTCCGTCACGCCGTTCGAAGAGGGCCTCAAGCGCACCATCGAATGGTTCGCGGAAAAACGCCTCGACCTCGACCCCGCGAAGTACCTGGTTTGATGCGGCGTCCGCTGTGAAGGCCGTGATTCTCGCGGGCGGCAAAGGCAGCCGCCTTGCGCCATACACGACTGTGCTTCCCAAGCCTCTGATGCCGATCGTCGACACTCCGATCCTCGAGATCGTTCTGAAGCAGCTCAAGCACTCTGGGTTTGACGACGTGGTCATCGCGGTCGGCCACCTGGCCTCCCTGATCAGGACGTATTTCGGCGACGGATCGGAGCTGGGCATTCGAATCGCGTACGCACATGAATCCGCGCCTCTTGGAACTGCGGGGCCGCTGGCCAATATCGAGGCGCTGACGGAGACCTTCCTGGTGATGAACGGCGACATACTCACCGACCTGGACTACGCGAATCTTGTCGAGCACCACCGCGACAGCGGCGGGATCATGACGATCGCAACCCACAAACGGACTGTAAAGATCGATTTCGGTGTGCTCGAGACCGTTGACGGTGGCGTCAGCAAGTACGTGGAGAAGCCCACCCTCGATTACGTCGTGAGCATGGGGATTTACGTGATGGAGCCGAGGGTGCGCGACTTCATCAAGCACGGCGAATACCTCGACCTGCCCGATCTCGTCCGGCTGCTTCTCGCTTCCGGCGAGCGCATCACCGCCTATCCATTTGATGGGCGGTGGCTCGACATCGGGCGGCAGGAAGACTTCAACGAGGCTCAGGTTCGGTTCGAAGAGCACCGCGACCATTTCTTGAAATGAGCGGCGACGTGCGGGTTCTGGTCACTGGTGCGGGTGGCCAGCTCGGGGGCCATGCAGCCCGGTTGCTGGCAAGTGGCGGCAAGGAGGTATACGGGACGGTCCGCAGGCCCGCGACCGGCACTGGCGAGGCGGACAGAATTCACCGGCTGACTTGCGACTTCACCAAACCTGACGAGGTTCGCGCGGCTGTCGCAGCGTCGAAACCGTCGCTGGTGCTGCATACGGTCGGGCTGGGCGGGACGGCCGACACGAGCTCGCTGCTCGAGGCCAACGTCACCGCGCTCTCGCACCTCATCGATGCGCTGGAGGGCGTGCCGCTCAGAAGTTTGCTGGTCATCGGGTCGAGCGCCGAGTACGCGGGGAGCAGCGATCGCGAACCGATTCGCGAAGACCACCGTCTTGGGCCGGCTAGCCCATATGGCTTAAGCAAGCTGGCGCAGTTCGAACTCGCCCAAAAGGCGTCTACGGCCGGCTTGCCCATCGCGTACGCGCGCCCGTTCAATCTCATCGGGCCAGGGGTTTCATGTACAACGGCCGTTGGCGATATCTCCAAGCGTCTGGCCGAAGGGATGAAGAAGGGGGGCGACCTGGTTCTCGAGGTTGGCGACCTGGACAGGTGGCGCGACTATCTCGACGTACGCGACGCGGCCGCGGCGTGCGTGCTCTTGCTCGAGAGGGCCGCTCCCGGGGATGTTTTCAACATCTGCAGCGGCGTTCCTGTGCTGCTCTCGGACGTGGTCGACAAGCTGCTTGCACTGGCGGGCGGCCACGTGTTGCTGCGCAACGTGGAGCGCGGCCCATCGCAGAGCTACGTGGTGGGCGACCCATCAAAGCTCCGAGGCCTCGGATGGTCACCGAAATACGAGCTCGACACGTCTTTGCGTGACGGACTGCTGAACCTCACTGCAAATCGCTGATTGGTGCCCCGCAAAGGATTCGAACCTTTGACCCTCTGCTTAGAAGGCAGATGCTCTATCCACTGAGCTAGCGGGGCGAAGGCGCCGTCTCGGAGAGAATACTTAGGTAACAGAAGGTGAGACGGGAGATGCTTCACATCAGGGGGGTGGAATGACCGGCAAGCTGGAGCGTTTGAAGGAGATCCTCGGCGAGGTGGCCGACCTCAATCGGGCCGGCGCCGTGCTCGCGTGGGACCAGGAGACATTCATGCCGCCGGGTGGCGTGGAGAATCGCGCCGACCAGCTCACGACTCTCGAGCGCATCAGCCACAGCCGGTTTGCGTCGGACGAGGTGGGCGTCTTGCTCGATGCGGCGGACGGCGACGTGGCCCAGTTGCCCTTCGACTCAGATGACGCGAGCCTGGTTCGCGTTACACGCCGGGATTACGAGCAGGCCCGCAAGCTGCCCCTGGACCTGGTCGGTGAGATCGCGCGGGCGGGCACGATCGCGAGGCCGGTGTGGCAGAAGGCGCGAGAGGAGGCGAACTTCAGCCTGTTCGCCCCCTACCTCGAGCGGAACGTCGAGCTCAACCGCCGGGTCGCTGACGCGCTGGGTTACAAGAAGAGGCCTTACGACGCTTTGCTCGATCGCACCGAGCCGGGGTTGAGCACCGACCAGCTCGAGGAGATCTTCACGGAGCTCAAGCAGGCGATCGTGCCGCTCGTCGCCGATGTCGCGCGCAATGCGGACGCGGTGGACGATAGCGTGCTGCACAGGGGGTTCGACCCCGACGTGCAGGTGCGGTATGCGCTCGACCTCGTGACGAAGCTGGGGTACGACATCGAGAGGGGTCGGCAGGATCTGTCCACGCATCCGTTCACGATTCCGTTTGGGCCTGGGGACGTGCGCATCACCACCCGGGTGTCGCGCGAGTTCTTCAACGAGTGCTTGTTCGGGTCCATTCATGAGGCGGGGCACGCTATGTACTACCAGGGGATTGGGAAGAGCCTGGACCGCACGCCGCTGTGGGATGGGGCATCGCCCGGGGTCCATGAGTCGCAGTCGAGGTTGTGGGAGAACATGGTGGGGCGGAGCGCTGCGTTCTGGCGCCACTTCTACCCCAGCTTGAAGAGGGCGTTTCCTGAGCCGCTAAAAGGGGTGGACGAGGAGCAGTTCTTCAGAGCGGTCAACAAGTCGTACCCGTCGCTCATTCGCGTTGAGGCGGACGAGGTGACCTACAACCTGCACATCCTGATGCGGTTCGAGCTGGAGAACGAGATGCTCGAGGGGTCGCTCAAGGTGAGGGACTTGCCTGAGGCGTGGAATGCGCGGGTCAAGGAGTACCTGGGGATCGAGGTGCCCAATGACAGCGTGGGGGTGTTGCAGGACATCCACTGGTCGTGGGTGGACTTTGCGGTCTTTCCGGGGTACACGCTGGGCAACCTGATTGGGGCGCAGCTGATGGAGAAGATCCGGGGGGAGATGCCGGACCTGGATGGGCAGATCGAGAGGGGCGAGTTTGGGCCGCTGCTCAAGTGGTTGCAGGGCAGGGTGTA
>Ga0208849_1000213_pt1 | contig 56805 bp, 52 predicted proteins | sample NGESurdeep072012_10_FD_184470 | JGI IMG/M metagenome (GOLD analysis project Ga0208849, IMG submission 184470) | Arctic peat soil microbial communities from Barrow, Alaska - NGEE Surface sample 53-3 deep-072012 (SPAdes) | ecosystem: Environmental > Terrestrial > Soil > Wetlands > Peat ... | reverse complement strand
TATCGGCGCGCTGTCGCCCTATGTGGCGGGCAAAACCGGGACGACGGAAGATGCGGTCGACGGTTGGTTCGTCGGCTTCACCAACGACGTCACGGTCGCAGTCTGGGTCGGCTATGACAACGGCGACGGCAAGCGCCGGTCGCTGGGCGGCGTCGACGGCGCGCGCGTGGCGCTGCCGATCTTCAAACCTGTCATCGAGGACATTTGGGCGGACGGCATCGCGCCCAAAGCGCCGCTGAGCGGGCCTTCGCCCGAGGCGCGCCGCGAGCTTGTCGATCTGCCGATCGACTATATGAGCGGCAACATCATGCGTGGCGCCGGCGCGCGTGGTGATTTCGTCGAGCATTTTCGGCTTGGGGCGGACGGCCACGTGGCCGATACGCAGAGTCAGTTAGTTTCACCCGAGGCCGCCGCTGAGCAACGCCAGGAACAGGCTTATGGCGCGTACGGGCAGACCAATGACTACGGGGTCGGAGCCTACGGGGGCGCCGCCGAGGGTTATGGCGACCGCTATTACGCCAACGACGGCAGCTGGCACCAGCAACCGCCACAGCAGTCCCGTGGACTGTTCGGCAATTGGGCGCTGCCTGGATTCCAGCAGCAGCCGGTCGCGCCGCCACCGCCGCCTGGCCGCGGTTATTATGCCCCCTACGGCCGTAATCCCACCTACGGAGCGCAGCGGCCGCCGCCGCGCGGTTATTACGGGGGCGGCGGTTACGACTGAACTTAAGGGGAATGCAGATGGGCTTTAAGCACCCGATCGTGCTTATCGCGCTGATCGGCTCGGTCACGGCTGCGAGCGCAGCCGTGTTTGGCATCGATGACGTGGTTTCGGCTCGCAACACCGCTGTCGCGCAGCTCAAACCAGCGACGATCGCGTTCAGCGACAAGCCGGCCGACGCCGCCGACGGCAATCTGGACATGGTCCGCTTCGACTATTGGACGCACGTCCACCCCGAAGAGAAAAAGTTTCTGGCGCTGTATCCATCCTATAGCGAACCGACGGTGCGCAAGGCGGAGCACGACGGCAAACCCCAGGTCGAGAAACTTTACATCTATGTGGCCCAGGCGCGCTTTTTGCTCGACCGCCCGCCGGGCGCGATTGATCTTGCGCATTACGTGACGCCCGACTTCCTCGGCCGGATCGATCCGGCCATCAAGCACAAGCCGCTGGCCGCGGCCGACGTTGTGCCGTTCACTGACGCAGCCGGGATGGGCAATCAGAACCCGGACCGCAAATGGTGCACGGGCCGCACCAATTCGATCTGTGTGCAGTCGATCTACAAGCTTGAGGGCAAGATTCCGCTCGGCATTCTGCTGGTCAACAAGCTGCGCGAAGGCAGTAAGAAGATTGCCAACGAGATCGACTTTCAAAGCGAATTCTCGGCGCTCGCCGCCGCCGATGTCGATCAGCCCGGATTGCAGCAATTGACCGCGCTCGACACCCCGGTCACCGGCGTGCTCGAGCAGGACATTTTCTACGTCAATCAGATCATGAAATTCGGCAAATTTCTCGCCGTGTTTCAGGGCCATCCGACCGATCCTGGCCGCACCGTCGTTACCGCCTTCATGACGCTGGCGATCAAGGCCGACGTGCTCGACGAGAAGCGCGGCTACGAGCACGTGCCGGTGCTGCGCAATCTGGTACCTGCCGACGTGCTGATGGGCCGCTCGTCGTTCAATTCAGGCAGTTCGATCAGCGCCGGCCTGCCGCAATATGCGCGCAACGAGATCAAGACCGTGGCCGGTATACTGGAAACCGACGTGGCGGCGAAATAGAGCTGCGCATCGCCTCCGCAGCGTCGCGCCCAGCGCGATGCCCGGCAGAACGACCCAGCGCAGGAAGTGCACGATCTGGTCTTCCACGACCGGCTTCAATCTTGCGCCAAGCTCTACCAGGATGGCACGCGTCGATGCGCATGTGACCCGCAATCGTGCCGCTGCCTCGCGGACGCGTTTCTTCCAATCGAAGCTTCTGACCGTCGCCGCCAGGCGGTTTGCCGCTTGGCGGACATGCCGCGCGGCGAGCTGTGCGTCGCCCGTTCCGATCCAGAGCGTCAGCGGCACCAGGAATATGCCGAGGAGGATAAGCTCCGACGCGAGTACGAACGCTGCGGTCTGCTCGACCGGCCAGCGCCAGAGCTCCCTGAGATAGCTCGGACTTGCCAGAATCTTTTTCACCAGACTGACGTTGACGCAATCTGTCTTGAGGGACTGCTCTTCGTCCTTGGGAAATCCGCTTAAGCCCAGCGTGGCCAGCACTTGGGTGTCGAAGCCCGCTGTTATGCCGAGCGCCCCGGCATTTGGCACGGAGGATGCGCCGAAGCTATTGCGCGCGGATTCGCTGAGCGTGAGCCGCTGATCGGAAACTTCTGTCAAACGCTGTTGCCACCGGGCCGCTTCGATCTCAAGCTTGAACACGTTGGCGTACCATTCGGCGTACTGAACGTGCAGTAGCGCCGAATACTCCATATCCGGATCACCATTGTCCGCCGACGGGTTGTCCGGCTGGTCTTTGACCAGCCGATACCAGCTTTTTGGCGCGGCAGATCGCGGGATGCCGGACGACCGGTTCAGCCGTGCCCGGACGGGCTCGGGAGCGAGATCGTAATAGGCTTTGAGCTTGGCTTTCGATCGCAGCGCGGCTCGGATGAAATACGGCCGCGCGCAACTTCCCGATACTTGCCAGATCTCGGCCGTATCGAGCGCAGAGGCGTCCGACGCGCCGGCATCGACCCACGCGTATTGTTGGTGCGCGCCGGGCAGCGCTTGCGTCCAGTTGAATAAGGATGCGCAGAGGACGACAACGCCGAGTGCGCTGAGAGCAAAGCGAACGCGTGAGACGGTACTCTGAAACATACTTAGCCAGCCGCTCGCCGCGCATGGGCGATTGCTCGCCATCGCGCGGAGCTTCGTGCGCCCGAGATCAGCTCAGGCGAAGCTTAGTGACAGGAAAAGCGGAGAACGGACGTGCTTTTGGAGCCGCCGGCATGATCGGCCAACGGTTGAAGCACGGTTGCTAAAATCTGCTTTGACGTTCGCGCATGATGGTTTCCCCCCTCGCTGAAAGCCACCGACCCGTCCACAGTCGGGCCGCTTTGAGCCAGAATTAAGACAATCGAACTCGATGCCCAGCGTGTGAATTAATTCCCGCGCGCGCCCCGCAATGCCAAGAATAATTCGTCGACCAGAACCGCCTTAGGAATGAAATGCTGTTCGACCATGAAGCGCACCAATGCTCGAGCGTCGGCCGGTTCGGCTCGACGCCGCATTGAGACGGATCGCCGTCCGGAAACGCCCGGTCGGTTCCTCGATCTCGTCCTGCAGCCACGCTCATTCTGCCAGCAATGCGAGCGGCACTGTGACTGGGTTATACAAGTATAAGCCGCGATCATCGGCATTCGCTCCCGGATTGGCTCCCCGCTTGGTGGCGCCCTGAATCTCGTCTGCCTGCTGCCGAGAAGCGAGTTGGACACCGTTAGCCCGGTCTTTCCGCGTATTTTCATAAATGCCGAACGCCTCTTCATAACTGGTGGCGGTCGCAAACGCGCGCCCAAGTACCATCGCGTCCTCAATGGCTATGCACGCGCCTTGGCCTAGAAACGGCGATATCGGATGCGCGGCATCACCCAGCATGGTGACGCGCCCTTTGATATATCGCCGAAGCGGTTCGCGGTCGCGAAGCCCCCATTTGAACAGCGTGCCTGGAGCGATAGCGCGAATCAGGTCCAGCGCATCGGGATGGAAATCGGAATGAAGGTTTGCAAACTCCTCTATAGCGGCAGGAATCGTCCAACCCTCCTCCTGCCACCTTGGCTCACGAGCGACGCTAATAACGTTCATGACCGTTCGATAGCGTAACGGGTAATGCAGCAGCACCCGGTTATCGCCGACGAACATCGCAAACGGCAGTTTAGCGATGCCCGACGGGACATTCGCCATGGGCAGGAGTGCTCGGAACGCGACTTGCCCCGTGTAATTCACTGTCTCATCGCCGAAGACACAGGCACGCACCCTCGAGGCACTGCCGTCACAACCGATTAGAACGTCGCTTGCAATTGTCCTCCCATTTGTGAACGCCGCTACGACATGCTTGGAATCCTGCGTAAGAGACTCCAAACGGCACCCAAGAAACACGCAATCGGCGTCGTTTTGAAGCACGGCTTCGGCCAGCGCGTTGTGAAGGTCAGCGCGATGGACCTGATGATAGGCCGCGCCAAATCTCTCGACATAATCGGTTCCGCTCGCCCTTGTCTTAATGACTTCGCCGGTTTGGAAATGGCGTATCAGGTACGCCTCGGTCGGCCCGGCCTCTTTGGCGATCCGATCCCCAACGCCGAGGAAATTGAGTGCGTGCATCGCATTTGGTGTGATCGTCACACCTGCACCGATCTCTCTGAGTTCTCGCGCCTGCTCGAACACAGAAACACGGTAACCGAAGTGCTGCAGTACAAGGGCCGCGCTCAAACCGCCAATGCCGCCTCCCATGATGGAAATCCGTGAGACTTTCATCAGATCCTCGAAAGCTATCGCACGCGACGCGCCGCGTCGGTCACTATTTGGTAGGCCTCGCGCAATGCTGGCTTGGTCTTCGCGACGTCTGCGCCGACGCTCGCGAGCGCTGCCATCATCGCTGACTGCTCGTCGGGCGGCAGACTGATAAGTTCGCCACCGCCATTCACCCATGCCTTGCGCTGCTCGGCATACATGGCGAGGGCCACCGGGTTAAGCGACGTCGATGCTGCGGCGCCGTCCCTGTCGACGATCTCCTGCAAATCCTTGGGCAGCGAACCGAACCATTTCTGGCTGACTTCGAGCATGAGGAAGATCGCGGGCTGATTGGTCTCGGTGACGTATTTCGCTGCGTCGCCAAAATGCAGGTGCACAAAAGGTCCGATTCCGGCGACCGCGCCGTCAATGGCGCCCTGCTGCAGTGCCGGCAATACGTCACCCAGCGTCATCGCAACCGGCGTCGCTCCGAGCCGATCCAGCGCCACGGTTTGGAATTGCGAAGCGAAGACCCGAATCTTTTTCCCTTTGAAATCGGAGAGATGTCGGATCGGAGCTTTCGAGATGATGGAGGACGGCTGCGAAAGCGCGAGGCCGACGCCGTGCAGGCCCTTCGCGGCGCCGAGTCCGAGCATCAGTTTTTGCACGGCTGGATCGGCAGCGATCCGCTGCCCGTGCTCGAACGAATCGACGAGACCCGGAGCCGCCATCACCTCGAAGCGTTCATCAACGCCAACGATAAACTCGGGCGGTATCGCCGCGGCTTCGATGGCGCCAAACTGCACACCTTCGATCTGTCGGGGGATCGAGCCCAATTGGCTTGCGGGATAGACTTGAGACTTGATGCGACCGCGCGAATCCCGTTCCACTGCTGCGGCAAAGTCTTTGATGAATTGGTGAGGTGCGTCGTTGAGGGTCGCAGTCGTTACTTTCATCACATAAGTTTTGTCTTGAGCTCGCCCCGCGGCGGGCATCAGCGACAGCGACAAGATCAATGCGACCGCGGCGGCGCTTATCCGTACAGGCATTCCCGATGTCGCGATGGACATGTCATCCTCCCTCAGGCTGTCGGAGCCAATCGTCAGCAGAGCGGGTTGAGGGGAGCCGTCTGTCGCGCGCCCAGCAAACCGCGCTTGTCACGACCGATAGTGACCTTGGCGCGCTACGATGCAATATTGCTAATTACAGCTTCAGAAGATAGATTTTATTGTTATGGACAGCCGTTTCCTCGATAGCTTCGTGATGGTCGTCGACAATGGCTCGATCGCCGAAACCGCCCGTCGCCTCAACATCACGGCGGCGGGAGTGGCGCAACGCATCCGCGCTCTCGAAACTGAGATCGGCACCCGCCTCATCGTTCGTTCCGGCCAGCGCGTGCGGCCCACGGAAGCGGGGCTGGCAATCCTCGAACGCTCCCGGAGCATTCTGGGAGACCTGCGCGATCTCAAACCAATGGCGGTCGCCGATCGTCCTTCGGGAGAATTGCGCCTGGGCGCAACCGGATCGTCCACCTCCGGACTTCTGCCGGACATTCTGGCCTTGCTGACGGAAAAATATCCAGAAGTTGAAGTCAATATGGTCAGCGGTACCGGCGGGGAGCTTTATCAGAGGCTGCTTGACGGTGAGCTCGACACCGCGATTATCCCGCAGCCGACTTTTGCAATCCCGAAGGTCTACGATTGGTGCACGTTGCGGGAGGAACGTCTGATCGTCGTGGCACCCGCGTCAACCCGTGTTTGCGACCCCCACGTCATCCTGGCCTCGGAACCGTTCATTCGCCCGCGCCGCACGTCTTGGGTTGGGCGGCTCGTTGACAGCTATCTCCGCCAGGCCGGCATCCGGCCCCACGAGCGCTTCGAACTCGATGCGCTTGAGGCAGTCGTGATCATGGTCGATCGGGGATTGGGGGTCACGCTCATACACGATTGGGCGCCGCCATGGCCGGAAGGGCTCTCACTGTTGAAAATGCCGGTCCCGGACAATCCGTTCGGCAGACGCCTGGGGCTGATTTGGAGCCGAGCCTCGGTCAGGATTCGGCTTGTACGGGCGTTCCTTGAGGTAGCCGTGGCGGCACTTGAAGGGGGGCCCGCGACCGCGCCCAAATCCAAGAGCTTCGATCCCCTGCGCCGCCGCACGGGATCAAAGCGATCTTGAGCACTGTGCGAGCAAATCACATTCCGCGCGCGCCCCGCACGCGACGCGAACAGCTCCCCGCGCCGCTGGGCAGGATGAGGCTCATACCGCGACAATACATGCGTCCGCCCTCCCCTACGCACCGGCGCGGAAGCGGAGTAACCTGACCGTCAAAGACAAGCTGGCACAGGCGCAAAGGGGAGGAACGCATGACCGATTTTTCGCGGAGAACGATCCTGAAAGTGACGGCGGGCGCTGCAGCGCTTCCGGCGATGCCGTACGTCGCGCGGGCGGATACCTATCCGTCGCGCTCGGTACTGATCCTGGTCGGCTATGCGCCCGGAGGCCCGACCGATATCTGCGCCCGGCTGATCGCGCAATGGCTGTCGCAGCGGCTCGGCCAGCAGTTCGTAGTGGAGAATCGCGACGGCGCCGGCAGCAACATCGCCACGGAGGCTGCCATCCACGCTCCTCCGGATGGCTACACATTGCTGCTGGCCACCCAGTCGAATGCCATCAACGCCACGCTCTATCGCCACCTGACATTCAACTACATGGCGAGTACGGTGCCGATCGCCGGGATCATGCAGGCACCGTCGGTGCTCGAGGTCACTCCGTCGGTGCCGATCAAGAGCACTGAGGAGTTCATCGCCTACGCCAAGGCCAATCCGGGCAAGCTCAATCTCGGCACTGCCGGCAACGGCAGCCCGCCGCACATGTTTGCCGAACTGTTCATGTACATGACCGGCGTCAAGCTCAACGTCATCGGCTATCGCGGCGGCGGCCCGGCGCTGGTCGATCTGCTCAGCGGGCAGGTGCAGGTGATGTTCGAAGGCATCACCTCGTCGATCGGCTATCTGCGCGCCAACAAGCTGCGCCCGCTCGGGGTGACGTCAGCGAAGCGCTCTCCGGTACTGCCCGACGTGCCGCCGATCGCCGACGTGGTCAAAGGCTACAACGCGGCCGGCTGGTTCGGGCTGGCCGCGCCGAAGGGTACGCCCCAGCCGGTCATCGATACGCTCAACAAGGCGGTTGCCGCCGCGATGGCCGATCCGACGATGAAGGCCAAGATGGCCAATCTCGGCGCCGAGCCGATGCCGATGGGGCCGGACGAGCTCAATAAACTCATGGTCAGCGAAACCGAGACCTGGGGCAAGGTGATCCGCGCCGCCAACATTCATTTGGATTGAGGTAGGTCCTCATCACTGCGCCAGGCGCTCGCGTGTGACCCAGTCGAGCGTCCGGTCGAGCGCGCGCGTTAGGCGGTCAAATAGCGCGTCGATCTCCGCCGCCGAGATGATCAGCGGCGGGCACAGCGTGATCACGTCGCCGATCACCGAGCGCACGATCAGGCCCTCGGCTTCAGCGAAAGCCACGGCGCGGGTGCCAACGCCATGCTCGGCGGCGAATGACCGCTTGGTGTTCTTGTCGGCGACGAGTTCGACGCCGCCGATCAGGCCGAGGCCGCGCGCCTCGCCGACCAGTGGATGGGCTCGAAGCGCGGCAAGCCGCGCCTGAAATTGCGGGGCGTGCGCGGCGGCATGCTCGACGATCCGGTCGCGCTGATAAATTTCGATCGCCTTGAGTGCGACGGCGGCCGAAACCGGATGACCCCCATAAGTGAAGCCGTGACCGAACACGCCGATCTTCTTGCTCTCCGTGAGCAGCGCCTGATACATCGATTCCGGAATCATAACGCCGGCGATCGGCAGATAGGCTGACGACATCGCCTTGGCGATCGACAGGCTGTGCGGACGAAAGCCGAGCGTCTCGCAACCGAACATGGTGCCGAGCCGGCCAAAGCCGCAAATCACTTCGTCGTCGATCATAAACACGTCGTGCCGGGCGCACACTGCCGCAATTTTTTCAAAATAGGTTTTCGGCGGCACGATCACGCCGCCCGCACCCATGACGGGCTCGGCGATGAAGGCCGCCACGGTGTCGGGACCCTCTTTGACGATCAGCGCGTCAAGCTCTTCGGCGAGCCGCGTCGCGAACTCTTCCTCGCTTTCGCCGTCCTGCGCGAACCGATAGGCGTGCGGACAACCGGCATGCAGAAAGCCGGGCAGCGGCAGGTCGAAATCGCGGTGATTGCCCGGCAGGCCGGTCAGCGACGCGGCCACCAGTGTGACGCCGTGATACGCTTTGATGCGGCTAATGAACTTTTTTTTCTTCGGTCGGTCGAGCGCATTGTTGAGATACCAGACGAGCTTGACCTGGGTGTCGTTCGCCTCCGACCCGGAATTGCAGAAGAACACCTTTGAGATCGGCACCGGCGCGATCTCCTTCAGCTTCTCCGCAAGTTCGATCGCCGGATCGTGGCTTTTGCCGGTGAACAGATGCGCGAACGACAGCTTGCGCATCTGCGCGGCGGCAGTCTCGACCAGCTCCTCGTTGCCGTAGCCGAGCGCCGTGCACCACAGCCCCGCCATGCCTTCGATGTAAGGCTTGCCATCGGTGTCATAGACAATGACGCCCTCGCCGCGCTCAATGATCAACGGCCCGTTGTCGCGAAACGTCGCCAGATTGATGTACGGGTGCACCAGGGTTTCGACGTCGCGGGTCGCAAGGTTGCTAAGCGGAGGCATGGCTTTGCCTTTTTTCGGATTCGCAGCAACTTATCATACCGCAATCGCGGTCGCGTCGTACTGATAGAGCCAATCGAGCCGTTCGCGCACGTGCTGCTGCTGCCAGTAATGCACGACTTCGTTCGCCAGCGCACCGCTGTCGGAGAGGTCGGGGCTGAACACGTGTGCGCGGTTCTCATGCGACTTGCGCACCACGGCCGAGGTCCGCTCCTTGCGGATATCCTCATAACGCGCGAACGCGCGTTCCGGCTCTTCGCGATACTGCGCCAGACACGCGGCGACCACGTAGGCGTCCTCGATCGCCATCACCGCGCCCTGGCCGAGAAACGGCAAGGTCGGATGGCAAGCGTCGCCGAGCAGCGTCACGCGTCCTTCCGACCACCGCTGCATCGGTCCGCGCGCCAGCAGCGCCCATTTGTAGGGCGTCGCGATATTATCGATGAAGGTGTGCACGTCGGCGTGCCAGTCGCGAAAATCGCCGGCGAGCTCGTCCTTGCTGCCCTCGACGATCCACGATTCCACCTGCCAATCGTCGCGCTCTACCATGCTGATGAAATTCATCAGTTCGCCGCGCCGCACCGGATAGTGCAACACATGGCCGTGCGGGCCGAGCCAGTTCGTGGTCAGAAGCTGCGCCAAGTGCGGCGGCAGCCGATCCATCGCGACGAGGCCGCGCCAGGCGATGCAGCCGGTGAATGTCGGCTTACTGGCGCCGAACAGGCAGGTGCGCACCTGCGAGTGGATGCCGTCGGCCGCGATAATGGCGCCGGCACGGACCTCGTCACCGCCCGCGAACTGCGCGGTCGCCGTCTCGGCGGTCTGCGTCACCGCCTCGCAGCGCATGCCGAGCTTGATGGCGTCCGCCTTCAGCTTGCGGATCGCCTCGACCAGAATGCCATGCAGATCGTTGCGATGCATGAGAATGTGCGGCGTACCGAAGCGTTGCACCGAAGCCGCACCGAGCGCCAACCAGTCCCAGGTTTCGCCGGTGCGCCAATGCCGCAATTGCCGTCGCGGAGGCACCACCTGCACTTGCCGCAGCGCCTCCTCAAGTCCGAGCGCGTAAAGCACGCGCGTGCCGTTCGAACCGATCTGCACGCCGGCGCCGACCTCGCGCAGCACGGGCGCCTGTTCGTAGACGACGACGTCGAGCCCGCGCTGCAGCAGCGCAAGTGCGGCCGTCAGCCCGCCGATGCCGCCGCCGATGACAGTAATGGGAGAGGACGATTCCGACACGCGCCGCCGCTTCATGCATCGGCCAAATCGTCACAAGTCGTCCCGCTTATTCGGGCTTGACGTTGGCCTCGCGCATGACTTTAGCCCACTTCTGCGCGTCGTCGACAAAGAGTTTTTCGAAATCCGCGGTCGAGCCGGTGAGCGGCAGGCCGCCGACATCAACGACCCGCGCGCGCAGTGTAGGATCGTTGAGACCGGCGTTGATTTCCTTGTTAAGGCGCTCGACGATATCGGCCGGCGTCTTCTTGGTGGCGCCGATGCCGAACCAGACGGTCCCCTCGTAGCCGGGCAGGAACTCCGCAATGGCGGGCAGTTCGGGCATCACCGGCGAGCGTGTCTTGGTGCCGACCGCCAGCGCGCGCAGCTTGCCCGACTTGATGTAGCCGACCAGCGTCGGCATCGCTTCGAACATGACGTCGGCGCGTCCGCCCAAAAGATCGGTCAGCGCTGGCGCAGCGCCCTGATACGGCACGTGGAGCAGATCGACCTTCGCCATCAGCTTGAACTCTTCACCCGCCAAGTGCGGCGTCGTGCCGTTGCCGACCGACGCCATCACGATCTTGCCGGGATGCGCCTTGGCGTAAGCGATGAACTCCGGCACCGTCTTGGCCGGAACAGATGGATTGACCACCATGACCAGCGGCTCCAGCGAAATGCCGCAGACCGGCGCGACGTCGCGAGTGATGTTGAAACTCAGATTCTTGTAATACGACGCGCTGATCACCGCTGACGTGCTGATCAGAAGCAGCGAATAGCCGTCGGCCGGCGCGGCGACGACCGACGCAATGCCGATCGTGCTGCCGGCGCCGGGCCGGTTCTCGACAGGGAATGCCTGCCCCAGGCGCCGCGACAGCCATTGGCCGATCAGCCGCGCAAAAATATCGGTCGGACCGCCGGCCGGAAAGCCGACGACAATGCGCACCGGCCGTGTTGGATAGTCGAGTGCGCGGGCCACTTGCGGCCCCGCGACGGTGGCGGCGCCGGCGAGTTGCAGGACACGTCGACGCGCAATGCTCGTGGCAATCGTCATGGCGGCCGCCTCAATGTTTGCTGTCAAGCGCGCCGGATCACTGCGGCGCGATACCGGCGAACTTGATGACCTTGCTCCATTTGTCGGTCTCGGCCGCCATCAGCTTGGCGAACTCCGCAGGCGAGCCCTTGATCCCGACGCCGCCGAGATCGGCCAATCGCGCTTCGAAGATCGGGTCGGCGACAGCCGCGTTGGTTTCCCTGTTCAGCTTGTCGATAATGTCTTGCGGCGTGTTCTTCGGCGCCCCGAGGCCCTGGAACGATGTGGCTTCATAGCCGGGCAAGAAATCGGCGATCGTCGGCAAATCTGGCAGCGCCGGCGAGCGCGTCGCGCTGGTAACCGCGAGTGCGCGCAGCTTGCCGGATTTGATGAAACCGATCGACGCCGAGATCAGGTCAAACATGACCTGGACGCGCCCGCCCGCCATGTCGATCAGCGCGGGAGCGTCGCCGTGATACGGCACGTGGACCAGATCGATACCGGCCATCATCTTGAAAAGCTCGCCGGCAAGGTGCGGCGTCGAGCCGATGCCGCCCGACGCCATGTTGATCTTCCCGGGGTTCGCCTTCGCGTAGGCGATGAACTCCGGCACGGTCTTGGCAGGCACGGCCGGATTGACCTCCATGACCTGGCCGACGCGGATCACCCCCGCAATCGGCGCGATGTCGTGCAGGAAATCGTAATTGAGATGCCGGTACATTCCTGGATTGGTCGCATTCGATGTCGTGACCATGAGCAGCGTGTAACCGTCCGGCGCGGCCTGCACGACCGCCTCGGTGGCGACGCTGGTATTGGCGCCGGAGCGGTTGTCGACGATGAATTGCTGGCCGAGCCGCTGCGACAGCCGCTGCGCGATCAGCCGCGCGGCCGTATCGGCTGCTCCGCCGGCCGGATAGCCGACGAGAACGCGCACCGGCCGGTTCGGATAATCGGAGGCTGAAGCGGCGCGCGGCAGCGCAACGCCCATCGCGGCGGCTCCGCCCAGACTCAGCAGCTCACGGCGCCGAAATTTCATCGCACTCCCCCTCTGCAAGAGCGTTCGCTCGTCAACCCGCCTGGATGCCCGCCGCTTTGATGATCGGCCACCATTTTTTGATCTCGGCACGTTGCAGCGCGCCGAGCGCCTCGGGTGTTTGCTGATCGGGCGCAGGCACCGCCTGGCCTTGTTCGGCGAAGCGTTTCTTGACCAAGGGATCGGCCAAGGCGACGCGAATCGCCGCGTTCAGTTTGTCGACAACGTCCTTCGGCGTTCCCTTCGGCCCCCAGATGCCATGCCAGAACGAGGCGTAAAGTCCCGGCACGCCGGCTTCCTCCATGGTCGGGACGTCCGGCGCCGCCCACCAGCGCTGCTTCGCCATCACCGCGTAAGCCTTGATCTGACCGCTACGCACGAACGGAAACGTCGCCGCCGCCATCGACAGGAAAATGTCGATCCGCCCGGCCAGAAGATCCTGGCTCAGCGGCGCGGCGCCGAGATACGGCACCAGTTGCAGCTTGGTGCCGGTCACGCTCTCGAAATACGCCGCGTTAAGATCGGACGCGCCACCGACGCCGACGGCGCCCGCCAGCGTCTTTCCCGGATTCTGTTTCATCCAGGCAATCAACTCGGTGAGGTTCTTCGCCGGCATATTCTTCCGCGCCACCATCCAGATCGGCGTGTCGGCAATCTCCCCGATCGGCGTGAAGTCGTTCAGCACGTCGAACGGCAGCTTCATCGTGGCGCCGATGACAACGTGCGTGCTCCAGTGCCCGATGCTGAGCGTGTAGCCATCCGGCGCCGCGCGCGCCACACGCGCCATGCCGACGCTGCCGGCGGCGCCGCTCAAATTTTCGACGATGACGGATTGGCCCAGCGATTTGCGCATGTATTCGCCGAGGATGCGCGCCAGCGTATCGGTCGGCCCGCCGGCCGGAAACGGCACCACGATGGTGACCGGGCGGGACGGAAATGTCTCGGCATAGGCTAAGCGCGACGCGGTCTGCATCGCCGCCGCGGCCGCGGCGAGTTGCAGAACGCGACGCCGCGCGAGAACGATCGCTTGTCCCATGGCGCACTCCCTGTCAGCTTTTATTGCTGCGCGGCGTTTGGTTTCGCCTGCGACTATTCTTGGACTGATAAAATGTCAGTCGCTGAGTGCCGAGCCCGCCGATGGCACGTCACAGGGCCGCCGCTTGGAATTTCAGGACTTCGGCACGTCCTGCGGGCAGCTCCAGTCACGTCCGCACTATAGGCGACGGGCATCGCTGCGGAAAGTCGCAAGGGCTGCGGCGTGGCAGCGCGACCTACACCGGCAGGCACAGCGCGTTGTCGACCAGGAGGTTGTCGTAGACGCAGCGCCGCTCGGCGAGTTTCAGTTGGTCGCCGACGCGGCGGAACTTGTCGTGATAGACGCCGACCTGGTGCAGCTTTGCCTCCGGCCGGTCGAATAGCACCTGTATGACGACATAATTCGCGCGCGCACGGATGTCGCCGTTGTCGTCCTCGCCCAAAATCTGCGTGTTGCCGATGATGTGGCGCAGGTAACGCGGCGCAAACATCGCGGTCTTTTCAACCGCGAAGGCGCGGTCGTGGATCATGCCCTTGTTCTCGCAGTAGACGAGGCCCACCGGCATGCCGCGATCGGCATTCTCGCGCGAAATGATCACGTAGAACGCATCGTCGGTGAACATTTCGGCCCAGTCGTTCAAACGCCCGTCGTCGAGCGCCGCCGCATAGGCATTGTTGAAATCCTCGATTTCGCGATGCAGCAGCAGCTTTTCGAGGCGCCGGTCGTTGACGGCGGATGGCGACTGCATGGCGGACCCCAAAGCCTAAAAGTCCTAAAGCGCCATCGCCTCGCGCCAATGCTTGTACATCGCGCGAATGGCGGACTCGGAAATCAGCGTATCGGCGGTTCCCGCCGGCGTCTGCGGATCGAGCTTGACCAGATGGCTGCCGTCCGGCACGTGGCGCATGCCGTCCTGCACGAATTTGATCGCCTCGTTGTCCTCAAGACCGAGGAAACCGGCCGGGCCCATCAGATTGCCCTGACGCAAACGGTGCCGCGTCATGTCCTCGTCGTCGCCTTCGAAGCCGAACATGGTCCATTTCATGATGAACTCGTGCGGACCGTCGGGCACGATCTGGCGAACACCGAGCGTGTTCATTTCGCGCTGCACGATCAGGTTGGGCCAGATCGTCGACATGGTCACCGACCACGGGCTGTCGAATTCCTCGACGAAATTCATAAAGCGCGCCTCGCGCAGCGTCAGGCCTTCCTTGAAGGCCCGCATTTCCTTCTTGACGTCGCCCGAGATCGCCTTGGCGTCCGATTTGGCCGAGGCCATGACGCCGTGCCGTCCGCTTTCGTCAGCGAGCATCATCGAGCGATTGCCGACAACCATCAGCCCGAACGTCACCAGAAACGTGTGCAAGAGCGTGGCGTGATACGGGTCCTTGAGGTTCTCGTGGTAGAGCTTCCAGTTGCCCGGCAGCGAATGCCGGTAATAGCCAAGGATTTTGAGCTTGCGGCCGTCGAACGTCGCCTCAAACTCGCGTAGGACCTCCGGCCCGAGATAATCGGCGAGCGATTCCATATCTTGCGCATACGACGCGAACACCACGCCGCGATGGCTGGTGACGGCGAGCCTGCGCAGGCCGTGCGCGTCGGCATCGAAATCGGGTGGCATGCCGCCCTTGCCGCCGACGCCGCGGCGGAACGGAATTCCGATAAGGTTGCCTTTGAGATCGTAGGTCCATTGGTGATAGGGGCAGACGAATTCCTTGGCAGATCCCGACAGCTCGCGGCAGAATTCCGATGCGCGATGGGTGCAGCGGTTTTCGAACACGTTAACCGAGCCATCGTGCGCACGCGCCACCACAACCGGCGTCGGCCCGACATTGGAGCGGATGAAGTCGCCGGGGTTCGGCACCTCGGCTTCGAGCGCCACATAGTTCCAGGTGTGGCCGTGAAAGATGCGTTCGATCTCGCGCTCGTAGACGAACCGGTCGGTGTAGACCCAATCCGGAATGACGCTGAGATCGTCGCCGGGCCACACATAGTCGCGGACAAGCGGCGGGCCGCCATTGGAATGCGCGCCGCCGTTTGACGCGGCGCTGGGTGTGGCGGCCAGGCTTTCGCGCGGCGTGGCAGTTTTTGCGGTGTCCGTGATGTTCACGACACTTGGCGCCTTCGGCTGCGCGACACCATCGAGATCAATCAGAATATCGGGCCCGTCGATCTTGACCGGATAGACCTTGAGATCCGCGGTCGCTGGCGCGCACAGCGCGCGCCCGGTGCGGATATCGAACAACGCCTGATGCAGCGGACATTCGACGCTGCCGTCCTCCGCTTCGACAAAACCGTCGGCGAGCGAAGCGAATTCGTGCGTGCAGCTCCCGCTGGTGGCGCGGATTTCGTCGCCGAGGCGAAACAGCGCCACCGGGGTGCCGGCGACGTCGACCGCGATCACGTCACGGTTGCGCAACTCGTCGAGGGAGGCCGCCTTCTGCCACGCCATGGGACATGTCCTCATAGAGTCCGTCGCCAAACTTTTTCAGCATATCGTATTGCGTTTGCCTTGCAATTGGGTTCGAGTTTGCAATCGGGTTCGAGTTTGCAATCGGGTTCGAGTTTGCGATCCCCCGGCCGATGGCCGTGCCCGCCGAAGGAGAAGGTCCATGGCGCAAGAACCGCTCGCCACCAAGGGCAATTATCTGCACATCTACGATTTTCGCGTCGAGAAGGGCAAAGAGGCCGAGTTCATTCGCCTGTTCGAAACCTTTGACTATTCGGACGGCAACCCGATGCACAAATCTTCGGCACAGGTGAAGGACGGCGTGCTGTGCCGCGACACCGAAGATCCACAGCGCTTCTTTCTCATCGCCGAGTGGTCCGACATCGAGGAGCACGCGCGCATCCGCAAAATTCTCGCCAACGACATCAAGCCGGAATTCATCAAATGCATCGAAGGCCGTCAGTTCGTGCCGAAATATGTCGAGGTGGTTTCCTCGACGCCGGACGAAATCCTGAAAAAAGCTGCTGGGGAATAACCGGCAGCCATCTCCGCTTTGGGGCATAGCGCGGCTGCGCCGATAAGGCGGACTTCAGTCAACCAGTTCGCCGTGAAGAGGCCTCTTCAGCAATGCGTCCGTAATGGACTTGCAGAATTGCGCCGCTTTTTTTGTGACTTCGATCGGGTGAATTGTCAGCAGATGACGAAAATCGCGCCAGGAACAACTGGCGCTCGCCGATGAGGCGCAGCCACTCGTCAACGTGCCGTAGGTCCTCGTCGCGAATCGCTGGTACATCGACGTAAAGCAGAGGAATCGGCAGCTCCGAAAGTGGAGCTTGGCTGGCGCCCGCGGTCCGGATCAGTAGAGTTCGTTTTTGTAGTTGTCCGCGATGAATCGCTCGATCTTCTCAAGCGACTCATGGGGCCGTCGCTTATGGTTGATCGCCGCATAGCTCGGAAATTGCCGCCGATCGATTTGGCGCGCTGCATCCCACAAGCCGGCACGTTTGAGGGCTTTGCCGCAATGGAAGAACACTTCGTCCAGGGCAATCACGACGGCCAGTTTCGGCAGCTTTCCGTCGACCGCCATCTGCGCAAGGAGCGTCGGGTCGCTGGTCACGGTCGCGCGCCCGGATGCCCGCATGACCTCATCAACGCCGGGCACGAGAAAGATCAATCCGACCGAGCCACCTGGGTTGGCGAGAATGTTCGACATTGTATCGATACGCCGATTTCCCGGCCGATCGGGAATCGCGATCGTTCGCTCGTCCAGGACTTTGACGAAGCCGGGCAGATCGCCGCGCGGGCTGACATCCGCCCTGCCGTCCGCTCCGACCGTTGACATGAACAGCATCGGGCACATCGATAAGAACTGGCGGCAGATTTCATCGAGAGTGAGCATCTCTTTGGCAACCGAGCCCGGGTTGGGTGCGCCGACAACGGTTCGAAGTTGCGTCAGCTCGGCAATGCGATTTGCAGCGTTTTCGTCGGTCATGCGCAAGCCCTTAATGCGAGCAAGAACGAGCGTAGAGCTTAAATAGCGGACCGCTCCGGTTGTCCAAGATGCTCAGCCTTTCGGCACCTCGATACAATATTGCTTTTGTATCTTTGGAAGATAGTTTTCGTTGAAATGGATCACCGCCGGCTAACGTCCGTCGACATCTCGGGCCAGCTTGTGCAGGTCGCGACGGCTTGCCGGCCGATCAATGGCTTGATGCATTCGCCACCACTGGCCGCGGCCGCGGCAGCGGCACGTCGTCGGGCGCGATCGGAGCGCCCTCCGCGGCCGGTGCGGATGCCGCCACCGCGGCCGGCACCCGCATTGCCGCCTTCGGCGATCTTGCCGGCATTGCCAGCGCGCATCATGAACGCCTGGATGGCAAGGGCTACCCACGTGGGCTGAAGGGCGATCAAATCGCCCTCGAAACGCGGATCATCACGACCGCGGATATTTTTGATGCGCTCACAGCCGACAGACCCTACCGGCCGGCTATGCCGGTAACCAAGGCCTTGTCGGTTATGGCTGAAATGGTCGACACGGCGATTCGACGCCGGCTGTTTCGATGCGCTTCGGCGGGCCTTGGCGAGCATCGACGCCAGTATCGCAGCGTAAGGTCGGCAAAGTCGGCTTCGGGTCAAGCACGGCCGACGTCGCCCGAGCCGAACATCACAGGATTGGCGAAAAGTGACGGGCCACCTGCGGCTTGCCGGCCGAATCGGGGCGCAATCATGTCCGCTTCACCAGAAACTGACGGGGACGAAATGGCGAAGAACGACACGATGCGCGATTAGCGTCACTCATCCCGGCAACGGGCTTTGGCTATTCGCTGCCGTCAGCGTGTTGAGGAGCATCGGCTGCGGTGCCGGCAGATTGGGCGACGGGGGTGTGACGACCGCGCTATCTGCTGGTGCGTAGCTGGCCATCGCCTGCGCGAGCTGGGGCGCCCCGGCGCTTCCCAGCGGATCGGCGGCAATGCCGTCGATCTGCCACTCCAGCCCGACCTGCCCCATCCCGGCCGCGAAGGTGATCCGATTGTTGCTGATATCAAAAACTTCGAACGCTCCCGTATTGTTGTTTTGCATCAGCATATCGGTTTCGTTGGCGTTGCCGGAGAAGTCTCCGAAACCCGCCACTGACCACTCCAGGCCGACTTGCCCCATCCCGGCCGCGAAGGTGATCTGATTATTATTGATGTCAAAGACCTCAAACGCACCGGTATTGTTGTTGCGCATCAGCATGTCGGTCTCGTTGGCGCGCGTCGAGAAATCGCCAAAACCCGCGAACGACCATTCCAGCCCGACTTGTCCCATCGGCGCTGCGAACGTGACCTGATTGTTGCGAATGTCGTAGACTTCGAGCACGCCATTATTGCTGTCGCGCATCAGCATGTCGCTTTCGTTGGCGTTCCCGGAGAAGTCGCCGAAGCCCGAGACCGTCCATTCCAGCCCGACTTGGCCGAGCGGGCCAAAATTAGTGATGTTATTGTTGTTGACGTCATAGACCTTAAATTTGCCGCCGCTGTCACGCAAGATCATGTCGGACGTGTCGGCGCCGTCGAAGCCGCCGAGGCCCACGAATTGCCAAAAGCCAACTTGGCTCAGCGGGCATGCGGCTAAAACAGCGTTGTTGCCAATATCGAAAATCTCGTATTCCCCGGACCCTCTCTGACTCATGATCAGGTCGGCCGTGGTGGCGGCGGATGGAGTCGGGTTCGGCGGCGGCAGTTGCGCGGGCGATGGATCCCAGCCGAGTACATCCATCATCTCGAGGTCGGTCTGCGATAAGGGGTCTACTGCGCCCACGGACCCAGTACCGAACACGTCGCGTTCGGTGAAATCGGAGGTATCGGCAGTGTTTTTCCTAACGCCGCTGGTGTTGTACTCGTTGTTGAACGAAAGCGGCGAGGACAGCACCGTCCCGTTGTAGGAGAAGTAGGTCGTCAAGCCGTCTCTGCCGTCGCTGTAGTCGCGAACATTCGGCGAGGAGTAGCGGAACAAATCCATCGTACTCCAATCGCTGTTCTTGTCGCCGAGGCCGCCGACGCGGCCCATCGCGCCCTCGCTGAGCTCGTGCTCGATCGAGTTGATGACATCCTGGCCGTAGCTAAAATCGTATCCGATGTTGAGCGTGACGGTGACGTCTGTCGCTGGCGTGTTGGTAGTTAGTCCGAGCATCCGCGCATATGCGACCGGGAGGGTCCAGTCGGCGCCTCCTGCCGGATTCGGATCTGTGCTAGGCAGAGAGTTGAGGGCTGCGACCGCGTAGGGGCTGGATGCGTGCAATGCCAGCGCGCCCTCAAGCTGAGCATAGGTGACATGGACCGTGTTGTAGCCATTGGTGGCCAGGTCACCAGTCGCTCCATTGTTCACCGTATCGAATGTTGCGTTGATCGTGTCCGAGTTGGTCCAGAATGTCTCAAGCGTTTGCTCGGCGGATACGATACAATTGATGTATTGCTGAGTGTCGCCCGCGGAGTAGGTATTGACGAATACAAGTCCGCTGCCTGGAGTCGTCACTGTCTGTGTCATGACATTCGCCCCTCGATTGACAGCTTCACGTTTCAACTCCGAGGCGCAACCCTCAGCGTCAATGCCGTCGCACCCCGACGCTAATACCGATCCTGCGCGGGTAAAGCGAAAGCGATGATGGCGTGCTTTACAGCATTGTCCTTCGACCCGATGGCTTGGCGTCGAAATTTCTCGGCGCCACGCTCGAGACTTCGTCGTGCCGACTGTGCCGCAGGTTCATCCGAATGAGTTGTTCGTCAGTGGCCGCAAAGCACCGCTCGGCCAAGTCGACGTTGCCGGCCGATCAGTGGCCCGATGCATTCGCCACCACTGGCCTCGGGCGCGGCAGCGGCACGTCGTCGGGCGCGATCGGAGCGCCCTCCGCGGCCGGTGCGGATGCCGCCGCCGCGGCCGGCACCCGCACGTCCCATTCGCAGATCTTGTAGTTGTTACGGCGCGGCGCGAGATCGAGGTGCACGTGCTCGGCGTGCTCTGCGTCGGAGCCCGGGCCAAGCACCGTGGCAAAGCGCGCGCAGGCGGCCTGGCGGATGGCGTTACGGAAATCGACCGGCGCGCGCGGATCGGCAAGCACGATCCTCATTCCGTTGGCAAGCTTGAAGGCGTGAACGTCGAGCGCATTGGCACGACCATGTTCGCTCAAGGTCGCGCCACGCACCCGGTCGCGGCCGCGGCATTCGTAGGAGCCGAGATTCTCGATCTCGCGCAGCGGCGCGCCGAGTTTTATGGCGGCCGGCGCCACGGCGTCGCGGACCCATTGCACGACCTCTGCCGCCATCGCGCAGCGCAACGTCGCGGGCGGCGCAAGCGTCACTTTCGTTCCATCCGCCATCAGCAAGCTCTCCAGCAGCACGGCATCCGGAGCGCCACATTCTCCCGGCGCCACCAGCGTCCCAAGCGGGCGGAAGCCGGCAACCTTGGCCAATTGCGCATCGCAATCCGTCGGCGCCGCCGCCTTGGCGGCTTCTTTCTCGGGCAGCGACGCGAATGCCTCCTGCGGCGGCGCCATCGGCTGCGGAATGGCGATAGGCCGCGCGCCGCGCGTATAGCCATGGGCAGACTTTACCCGTTTCGGCGGGTCCAGCTTTTGCTGCGCCGCGGCGATCTGACTGGTCGCAAGGAGCGCCACGATGGCGAGAAGAACCTTCACGCTTGCACTTTGACGGGCGAAGCGACCTTGTTCAAGCGCACCAAGCCGCGGCCGCCCTGCGCAAGCCGTTTGCGTTGCCGCCGGGCGTCCGGGTAACTTTGGCTGGGAAACTTTACTTGGCGCGGCCCGTAGCTGTTTACTGCCGGCTGCGGCCAAAGCCACGTGTTGGGAGGGACCTCATGCTCGGGCTGATGCAGGATTGGCCGCTGTTGTGCCATCGCATCCTCGACCACGCCGCGCTCAATCACGCGGAACGGCCGGTGATTACCCGCTCGATCGAAGGACCGATCCACACCACCAACTATGCGGAAGTCCGTGCCCGCGCGCTACGCGTGTCGCAGCGGCTCGAGCGCGACGGCATCAAGCTCGGCGACCGTGTCGCGACGCTCGCCTGGAATACCTGGCGTCATCTCGAAGCCTGGTACGGCATCATGGGCATCGGCGCCGTGTATCACACCGTCAATCCACGGCTCTTCCCCGACCAGATTTCCTGGATCGTCAATCACGCCGAGGACCGCGTGATGATGCTCGATACGACCTTCCTGCCGATCGTGGAAAAGCTCGCCGACCGGCTCAAGCCGATCGAGCGTTATATCGTGCTGACCGACGCCGCCCACATGCCGGCGACGGCGCTGCGCAACGCGGTGCCTTACGAGGAATGGCTCGCCGAAGCCGATGGCGACTTTGCGTGGAAGACGTTCGACGAAAATACCGCGGCCGGCATGTGCTACACCTCCGGCACGACCGGCAATCCCAAGGGCGTGCTCTATTCCCACCGCTCCAACGTGCTGCACTCCATGATGGCGTCGCAGGCCGACGCCATGGGGATCTGCTCGCGCGACGTGATCCTGCCGGTCGTGCCCATGTTCCACGCCAATTGCTGGGGGCTGGCGCTGACCTCGCCGATGATCGGCGCCGCCATGGTGATGCCGGGCGCCAAGCTCGACGGCGTCTCGATCTACGAACTGCTCGACAAGTACCGCGTCACGTTCAGCGCCGCCGTGCCGACGGTCTGGCTGATGTTGCTGGCGCATCTTGAGGAGACCGGCCGAAATCTGCCCTACCTCAACCACGTGGTGATCGGCGGCTCATCCTGTCCGCGCGCCATGATGCAGAAATTCCAGGACAATTATGACGTCCAGGTCTGCCACGCCTGGGGCATGACCGAGATGAGCCCGCTCGGCACCCTCGGCACGCTCAAGCCGGAGTATGCCGAACTGACCGGCGAGCCGAGACTCGACGTGCAGATGAAGCAGGGGCATCCGCCGTTCGGCGTCGAGATGAAGATCGTCGATGACAGCGACCGCGAATTGCCGCGCGACGGCAAGACATTCGGCCGGCTCAAGGTGCGTGGGCCGTCGGTCGCGCGCGCCTATTTCAAGGAAGAGGCCGGCGTGCTCGACCCCAACGGCTATTTCGATACCGGCGACGTCGCCACCCTCGACCGCTACGGCTACATGCAGATCACCGACCGCTCCAAAGACGTAATCAAGTCGGGCGGCGAGTGGATTTCGTCGATCGACCTGGAAAATCTTGCGGTCGGACATCCGAAGGTGGCGGAAGCCGCGGTGATCGGCGTGCGCCATCCGAAATGGGACGAACGGCCGCTGCTGGTCATCGTGCTCAAGGAGGGGCAGTCGGCCACCAAGGACGAGATGCTCGGCTTCTTCGACGGCAGGATCGCCAAATGGTGGAAGCCCGACGACGTCGCCTTCGTCAACGAGATCCCGCACACGGCAACCGGCAAGATTCTGAAGACCGCGCTGCGCGAGCAATTCAAGAATTACGTCTTCCCCGCCGCTTCATCTTAGGCAGGCGCGCGAGGTGCCGGCGCCAAAAAGTTCCGTCCCATCAAGCGCATAGCTGGCGGCGGCATAGGACATGTCGCACTTTTGCCGATTCTCTTAAGAAAATTTTCCCTTAGTTTTCAGAAAGTTAAGGCCCGCCTAATTCATTGGCGGCGGACGCTGTTGCGCAAAAAATAGACGCGAAATATTGCGCCGCATAATGAACACATTGTCTCGTTCATAGCGGAGTTGGCTCAAGTTCAACGAGCCATTTCAAAACCCCATCAACAATCAAAAAGGTAGATCATGGCTGGCTTTAGCCTGACAAAATTCGTATGTGCCTCAGCACTTGCTGTTTCTTTTCTTGCAATACCAATCGCCGCTTCTGCGCAATCGGGAATAGCCTCAGTATACTCAGGGGGACGCACCGCCGAGGGCGGCTGGGCCAAGTCTTCCGGCCTGACAGCTGCTCATCGCAGCCTGCCCTTCGGCACCATGGTGCGCGTCACCAATCACAGTAACGGCCGCTCCGTTGTGGTGCGGATCAATGATCGCGGTCCGTTCATCCGCGGCCGCATCATCGATCTGACCCCCGCGGCTGCTCACGCGATCGGCTTTTCCGGCCTCGCCCACGTGACGGTCGATGTCATCGGCCGGCATGGCGGCGCCTAAATCGCCACTACTCCGAGACTCTTGAAATGCAGCGGGGGGCCCAAAGCCTCCCGTTTTCTTTTCCAGCTAAAACTCGGCCACAGCCGCGATCAAGCGCTCGATATCCTCGGGCCGGGACAGGCGATGATCGCCGTCCTTGACCAGCGTAAGCACGACATCGTCGCAAGCGAGCCGTGCGGTCAGTTCGACCGCGTGCTTCCACGGCACATCCGGGTCTTCGATGCCTTGCAGGATACGCACCGGGCAGCCGGTCTCGATCATGCTGCCAAGCAGCAGGTGATTACGGCCCTCTTCGATCAACTGCCTGGTGACGAGATAGGGTTCGGCCGCGTACTGCGACGGCCGCTGCCAGACGCTCTTCTCGGCAAGCTCGCGCTTGATCTCCGGCGTGAACCGCTTCCACATCAATTCCTCGGTGAAATCGACGGCCGGCGCGAGCAGGACGAGGCCAGCGACAGTGGCCGGTCCTTTGGCGCCGCGGGCGCGCAACGCCTTGACCATCAAGAGGGCGAGCCAGCCGCCCATCGAGGAGCCGATAACGATCTGCGGGCCGCGGCAGCAGGCGTCGAACACCGCGAGACTGTCATCGAGCCAGCGGCCAATCGTGCCGTCGGTGAATCGGCCTTCCGATTCGCCGTGGCCGGAATAATCGAAGCGCACACAGCCGCGGCCGTGACGCTCCGCCCACTGCGCCAGCGCATCGGCCTTGGTGCCCTTCATGTCGGACTTGTAGCCGGACAGAAAGAACAGCCCCGGCGAACTGCCGTCCTGCTGGCGCACCGCGATGGCGTGGCGCTCGGCCCCCTCGCCAATCTGCAGAAATTTCAGGCTCTTATCGTTCATGGGCGACTCACAATAGCGGGGGCGGAGGCAGCATCGGCCGCCTTGTTTCGCCGCAAACCGTCCCCGCGTGCAAGGTCGCGGGACGCGGCGAGGCGGTCTTGGGCTAGTCTTGGCCCGGTCTTTGGCCCGGTCTTTGGCCCGGTTTTAGCCGTTCTCCACACACCAAAGGCGACGATTAAACTTTGCACGAACGCCCATGTGGGGGTGCGTTTAACGTTGCATTGTCGTTGACTTATCGGCGGAAACTACCGATCTTCTACGCTTGCCGATCGGCAATGCGCGGGGGGCGTATTCACCGAAGTCCGTAACGGACCCCGACGGCACGTCGCAACAGCCAAGGAGACACGACCCATTCGTCGCCCAATCAGAACCGCGCAGCCCGCTCCCAAGGAGGGGCCGCGCATCAACGACGAGATCCGCGTCCGCGAGGTCCAACTCATCGACAAGGACGGTGGCAACAAAGGCGTCACCGAAATCAACGAGGCATTGGCCATGGCGCGGGAGGCCGGGCTCGATCTCGTGGAGATCGCACCCAACTCGGTCCCGCCGGTCGCTAAGATTCTGGACTTCGGCAAATACAAGTATCAGGCGCAGAAGAAAGCCGCCGAGGCGCGCAAGAAGCAGAAAGTCGTCGAGATCAAAGAGATCAAACTGCGGCCGATGATCGACGATCACGATTACGACGTAAAGATGCGATCGATGCAGCGCTTTTTCGAAGAAGGCGACAAGGTCAAGATCACGCTGCGGTTCCGCGGACGCGAAATGGCGCATCAGGAACTCGGCTACAAGCTCCTCGATCGGGTCAAGGGCGATACCTCCAAGCTCGCCAAAATCGAGCAGGAGCCCCGGTTCGAAGGCCGCCAGGTCGTCATGGTGCTGGCGCCGCGTTAACGGCCTGGGCATCAGGGTAGCGGCGCCCTATCGGCACAATATGGCTGATTGCTTGCAGACTGATTGCGTTCGGCGCCGCCGTCTGTCATAACGCGGCCCTTCCTGCCGCCCGGCTGAATAAGGGCTGCCGTGGCGGCGGTGACGTGCTCACGCACAATCCGCTCATTACGAGCAATTCGGCGGGGCCACCCCCTATCCTCCCGCGTTCGCGGGGTGACAGGCGGAGAGGCCTGCCGCCAAAGGAGAGCCAAATGCCCAAGCTGAAGACCAAGTCCGGCGCTAAAAAGCGCTTCAAGGTGACGGGGACCGGCAAGGTCCTCTACGCGCAGTCGCACAAGCGCCACGGCATGATCAAACGCTCGAAGAAGCAGATCCGCCAATTGCGCGGCACCAACGTGCTGTTCAAGACCGACGGCGACAACATCAAAAAATACTTTTTGCCGAACGCCTGACCGGCAAGCCGTTCGCGCGCCCGCGCGGACTTGGCAGGCATCAATTCGAGCAAGCTCCCTGGAGTCCCGCCGGCACGGGAACAAGCGGAGCGGCAGCAATTATAAGGAGATTAGTTCATGGCTCGCGTCAAACGCGGTGTCACCGCCCATGCCAAGCACAAGAAGGTCTACAAGGCCGCCAAGGGCTATTACGGCCGGCGCAAGAACACGATCCGCGTCGCCAAGCAGGCCGTGGAAAAAGCGCAGCAATACGCCTTTCGCGATCGTAAGAACCGCAAGCGCACATTCCGTGCGCTTTGGATTCAGCGGCTCAATGCGGCGGTACGTCCGTTCGGACTCAACTACAGTCGCTTTATCGCCGGGCTCAGCAAGGCGAACATCATGGTCGATCGCAAGGTGCTGTCGGATTTGGCCATCACCGAGCCCGCGGCATTTGAAGCGATCGTCGGACAGGCGAAGTCGGCGCTCGCGTAACGGAAGCGTCATGCCCGGCCTTGTGCCGGGCATCCACGTCTTGTTTTTCGGCAGGCTAAGGCGTGGATGGCCGGGACGAGCCCGGCCATGACGAGCTTAGGAGCTGTGTCATGATTGACCAGGCTTACGTGCAACGCATGGCGCGCTACAATCGGTGGCAGAATGAGAATCTGTACGGCGTTGCCAACACGTTGTCCGATGCGGAGCGCCGCCAGGAGCGGGGCGCGTGGTTCGGATCGATCCACAAGACGCTCAATCACATCCTGTGGGGCGACAAGAGCTGGATGGGCCGCTTCACCGACCTGCCGCGGCCGACGGTCGGCATTCCGGACTCGGTTTCGATCGTGCCGGACTGGCAAGACCTGAAGTCTGAACGAGCGGCTTTCGATCAGAATATTGTCGCGTGGTCTGACAGCGTCAACGATGCTTGGCTCGTCGCCGATCAAACCTACTATTCGGGCGCCACCCAGCGCGAATGGACACGGCCGCGCTGGGTTCTCGTCACCCATATGTTCAACCATCAGACCCACCACCGCGGCCAGGTGCACTCGATGCTGACCCAGGCGGGCGGGCGGCCGAGCGACACGGATCTGCCGTTCATGCCGGATTGAGCGCGGGAAAACTGACATGACCGACACCGCGCAGCTTGAGCAGAAGATTCTCGCCGATATTGCCGCCGCGAGCGATGAGCCCGCGCTCGAAACCGCGCGCGTCGCAGCGCTGGGCAAGAGCGGCTCGATCACGGCACTCCTCAAGACGCTCGGCACACTGCCGCCGGAGGAGCGCAAGACCCAGGGGCCGCTGATCAACGGGCTGAAGGATCGCGTCAACGTCGCACTGGCGGCCCGCCGCGACGCCTTCAAAGGAGCCGCCTTGCAGGCGCGTCTCAACACCGAGAGCATCGACGTCACGCTGCCGGTGCGCGAGGCGCCGTTCGAGATCGGCCGCGTGCATCCGATCACGCAGGTCACCGATGAGCTGACGGCGATCTTCGCCGACATGGGCTTCGCTATCGCCGAAGGTCCCGACATCGAGACCGACGATTACAATTTCACCAAGCTCAATTTTCCGGAAAATCATCCGGCGCGCGACATGCACGACACGTTCTTCTTCAATCCGAAGCCGGACGGCACGCGCCTTTTGTTGCGCACCCACACCTCGCCCGTGCAGGTGCGCACCATGCTGAGTCAGAAGCCGCCGATCCGCGTCATCATTCCGGGCCGTACCTATCGGTGCGACTCCGACCAGACGCACACGCCGATGTTTCACCAGGTCGAGGGCCTCGTCATCGACAAGGGCTCACATCTCGGCCATCTGAAATGGATTCTGGAAGAATTCGCCAAGGCGTTCTTCGAGGTCGACCGCGTCGGCATGCGCTTTCGCCCGTCATTCTTTCCGTTCACCGAGCCCTCGCTCGAAGTCGACATCCAGTGCCGGCGCGACAAGGGCGAAGTGCGCTTCGGCGAAGGCAACGATTGGATGGAAATCCTCGGCTGCGGCATGGTGCATCCGAACGTGCTGCGCAATTGCGGGCTCGATCCCGACGAGTACCAGGGCTTTGCTTGGGGCATGGGGATCGACCGCATCGCCATGCTCAAATACGGCATGCCGGACCTGCGCGCGTTCTTCGAAGCCGACGTGCGCTGGCTGTCGCATTACGGCTTCCGCCCGCTCGATTTCCCGACGCTGGCAGGCGGCCTGAGCGCGTAATCCCATGATGAAATTCACCTTCGCCTGGCTCAAGGAGCACCTGGAGACCGATCGATCGCTCGGCGACATCGCCGGCAAGCTGACCATGATCGGGCTTGAGGTCGAACGCATCGAGGACAAGGGCAAAGCACTCGCGCCGTTTGTCATCGCCCGCGTGATCGAGGCGACGCAGCACCCGAATGCCGATCGGCTGCGTGTCTGCATGATCGATACCGGCGACGGCAAGCCCATTCAGGTGGTGTGCGGTGCACCGAACGCGCGCACCGGCATGACCGGCGTGTTCGTGCCGCCGGGCGCCTACATTCCCGGCAAGGACATCACATTGTCGGTCGGCACCATCCGCGGCGTTGAAAGCCGCGGCATGCTGGTGTCGGAATTCGAGTTGCAAATCTCCGACAATCACGAGGGCATTATCGATCTGCCGGCCGACGCTCCGGTTGGCGCCAATTACGCGCAGTGGGCCGGCCTCGACGACCCGGTGATCGAGATCAACCTGACACCGAACCGGTCCGACTGCACCGGCGTGCACGGCATCGCGCGCGACCTTGCCGCCGCCGACATGGGCCGGTTCCTGGACGCAGCGATCAAGCCGATCAAAGGCGAGTTCCCCTGCCCGGTCGCAGTGAAAATCGACTCGCCCGAATTGTGCCCGGCGTTTGGGCTCCGGCTGGTGCGCGGCGTGAAAAATGGCCCGTCGCCGGAATGGCTGCAAAAACGGCTGCGCGCGATCGGACTGCGCCCGATCAACGCGCTTGTCGATATCACCAATTTCATCACTTACGATCGCGGCCGGCCGCTGCACGTATTTGATGCCGCCAAAGTGCGCGGCCATCTCACGGTGCGGCGCGCCCGGACCGGCGAGACGCTGCTGGCGCTCGACGGCAAGACCTACAAACTCGACGAGAACATCTGCATCATCGCCGATGACGAAGGCGTGGAATCGCTTGCCGGTGTCATGGGCGGAGAGAAGACCGGTTGCTCGGATGCGACGACCGACGTGCTCGTCGAATCGGCGCTGTGGGACCCGCTCAACATCGCGCAGACCGGCCACAAGCTCGGCATCAGTTCCGACGCCAGCTATCGCTTCGAGCGTGGTGTCGATCCGAATTTCATGCTGCCCGGCCTGGAACTCGCGACCCAAATGGTGCTCGAGCTTTGCGGCGGCACGCCATCCGAGATCACGGTGGCGGGCAGCACGCACGCGGACGAACGCGTCATCGACTTTCCACTCTCCGAGATCAAACGGCTCGCCGGCCTGTCTGTCGCGTTGCCGGAAATGCGCCGCGTGCTCGAGCGGCTCGGCTTTTTTGCCGCCGGCCAGGGTGACCGGCTGAAGGTCGCGGCGCCGTCGTGGCGTCCCGACGTGTCCGGCAAGGCCGATGTGGTCGAGGAGCTGGTGCGCATTCTCGGCGTCGACCGCGTGCCGTCGACGCCATTCGATCGCGGCGACGCGCCGCGCAAGCCGGTGCTCACACCGATCCAATTGCGCACCCGCAAGGCCAAACGCGCGCTCGCCGCGCGCAATCTGGTCGAGGCGGTAACCTGGTCGTTCGTCGACAAGAAGCAGGCCGAGTTGTTCGGCGGCGGCAAGCCCGAACTGGCGCTTGCCAATCCGATCGCATCCGATCTTTCCGACATGCGGCCGAGCCTCATTCCGGGCCTGGTGGCAGCAGCCCAGAAGAACGCCGATCGCGGTTTTCCCGATGCCGGCTTGTTTGAAGTCGGTCAAATCTTCCGCGGCGATCAGCCGGCCGATCAGCTTACGGCCGCCGCCGGCATACGCCGCGCGCTCGACAAGCCGTCGGGCATCGGCCGGCACTGGTCGAAACGCGACTATAATTCCCAAGCCGACGCGTTCGACGCCAAGGCTGACGTGCTTGCGGCATTGACGGCGGCCGGCACGCCGCCGCAGGCGCTGCAAGTCGTCCCAGGCGGCCCGGCGTGGTTTCACCCCGGCCGCTGCGGCACGATTCAGATCGGTCCACAGAATGTCCTGGGTCATTTCGGCGAACTGCATCCAAGCGCGCTTGAAGCGCTCGACGCCGCAGGGCCGCTGGTCGCGTTCGAAGCGATCCTGGAGCGAATTCCCGAGCCAAAAGCCAAAGCGACGCGCGCCAAGGCGGCCCTGGATCTCTCCGCATTCCAGCCGGTCGAGCGCGACTTCGCTTTCGTGGTCGAACACGGCGTCAAAGCCGCCGATCTCGTGCGCGCTGCGACGGGCGTCGATCGCAAGCTCATCACCGGCGTCACGGTGTTTGACGTTTATGAGGGCACAGGCATCGCGCCGGGCAAAAAATCAATCGCCATCGCGGTCACGATTCAGCCGCGCGAGCGCACCATGACGGACGCCGAGATCGAAGCGCTGGCCGGAAAGATCGTCGCCGAGGTCGGCAAGCGTACCGGCGGCGTATTGCGGGCGTGAGCAGCTAATTTGGTCGTTAATCTTGGACTAAAAGGTCAAGAGGGACCTTGAGCACGTCGGCGATAAGACGGAGCGCGGCCGTTGTTCCATTCCGACGCCCACTCTCCACATCCGAGATATAACCCTGACTAAGTCCGGTTTTGAAGGACAGATACATCTGAGTGTGGTCTCGCCAGTCGCGTATCACGCGCAGGGGGGATTCTCCGTTGGCGAGACGATCAACGACCTGTTTCGGCAAAATTGGAGCGCCTGCGCTGACCGCATCTCGTTCCCGCGCGACCAAACGCGCCGTTCCTCTGTCCTCGTCGGCTTCAGCAGCCCGCGACACAAGAGACTCGTACTCCTTCCGAGGCAGGATCGCGACTTCACCGCGGGCCGTTTTCTGAAAGCGAACGTTCATTACATCTCTTTCTTAGTCATAGATTTCCCTACGGTGGCCGACGGCAACGACGACAATTGTGTTCCCGTCTTCGTAAAAGATTACCCGCCAGTCTCCCACTCTGAGCCGTGAGCCTTGACGGCCTTTAAGTCGCCTTACGTCGCCCTTGCCGCTCGCAGCAAAATCCGTCAACCGCGCGTCAATTCGCTGGCGAACCTGCTCCAAGAGCTTTACCCACTGTCGGGCGCTTGCAGGGGTAAAGGCAATCGACTTCATCGGTCAATATCGCGATTCGCGATGAGAAATTCAAGCCCTCGTCGCGATCCTTGCCAATGGGCTACGAGACTTCCGCAATGTCACTCCTCGTTAAACCGGCGCCGCCTCGCTTTGCGCTTGCGCACCCGCCGCTCGTCCGCTTCGGGCTGGCGCTGGCCCGCCAGCCGCCGCAGCACCGCATCGGCGGCGCGCTCACCGGATTCCCAGGCGCCACCGACCGTGCCCCACAGCGTTTCATGGACGGCTTCGCCGGCGAACCACACGGCATCGCGCACCGGCTCGGTGAGCACGGCGCGAGCGGCGTGACCGCCCGGCATGGCGGCCGACATCGCGCCGAGCGCAAGCGCCTCGGCATTCCAGCGCGTGACGCCGGCGCGCGTGATCGTCTTTCTCATCTGCGCGCCATAGAGCTTGCCGAGCCAATCGCCGGCGAAATCGACCATGGCGTCCGCGCCCTGCGCGGCAAGCGATCGGCCGAACGATCCGACCACTTCGATCAAACAGAGCGGCGTTCCGGACACGTTGCCGAGGATCGCCGCAGTGTGCGCGTCGGCCGATTTCTCAAATACCAGATCGTCGCTGTCGAGACCGAGCGGATTGCCGGCGAATTCGAGCGCGATGTGGTCGTAACTGCCGAGCGGCAATCGATGAAACGCCTCGCTTACCCGCAGCGGCAATTCCGGCGCGAATTGAATGCGGCCGGAGGCGAGCACCGCGGTCGACACCGTGATAATGCCGGTGCGCGCGGTAATCGTGCCTCTTGGTGTCTGAACAGCGACGGCGCGGTCGATGCCAATTGACGTCACGGGCGTCGACAACTCGACAGCGACGCCTGCGGCTTGCGCGGCCAGCAAGGCGCCAAATCCTTGCCGGCAAAATGCATCGCCGCTGCGCTCGGTGGCGCTCGCAAAGTCGGCCGCGGAGAGTTTCGCCAGATCCTGGCCATAGGAAAACGGACCGAGCGCAAACTCGGCCGTAGCCTGCCAGTCGCCGAGATCGCCCGGCAGCGCCGAACCACACGCGACATCCGCCTTGCGGGCGGCGTCGTCAATCGCGCGCGTGGCGCGCACCTGGACGGCGAGAAAATCTTCCAGTTCCTTCTCGCGCGCGTAGCGCAACCCGATGCGGACTTTCTGGCTGCGCGGCGCCGGATATATTTCCATGCCGCGGCCCGGCGCAAGCTTGGCCACAGGGTTCGAGTCGGCCAGATGAATCCAATGTGCGCCGCGGTCAAACGGCACGCCGAAGGTACGGCCGTCGGTGACGCAGCGGCCGCCTAAATGATCCGCCGCCTCGATGAGGACATAACGCTTGCCCGCCGCAGCCAGGCGCTTCGCCGCGGCAATCCCGGCGGCGCCGGCGCCAACGATGACGGTGTCAAAATCGCCCGCGGCAAGCGCCGGGGCAGCAGCGCCCCGCCGCGGCAACGCCGCCAAACCGGCCGAAGCGGCGCTGCCGGCTAGAAACAAGCGGCGGCTCAGTCGCGGCATGGGTTCCAAATGCTTTGCGGGCGTCTCGCACTCTGCCCGAACGGCGCACGGCGAGCAATGCATGGTTCCAGTAATGAAAGCGCGGCCGAAAATTTAGGTCCCGCGCTTCAGCTTCGCGGTGTATGAAAATCCGCCGGCGCCGCAGCAAGGGCAGCTCATCCCGATGAGAATGCTCTGCTTCTGCTCCTCGGAGAGGTCGGCGTGATCGAGCATCACCGCGGTCTGCTGCTGGAACAGCTGATGCAGTGTGAGATCGCTCATCACGATGCGTTCTTCCGGCGCAAGGGGGGCGCTTTCGGCCGATGGCTTTGCGGCCGCCCGCTTCCGCGGCGGCATTTTCTTTTTGCCTTTAGGTATTTTCATATGTGCCTGAATGAGCTGCGCGCCGGATCAGCCGGCGCGGCCGATCGCTATTTTCCGGCTTTCTTCATATAGGAAAGAATGAACTCGTGCATCGGGGCCGGGATCGTCAGCCGCTCGCGCACTTCCTTGTTGAGGTTCTGATCTATCGTGTAGTGCGGCACGAACTGGATCGCCGTCATCGCGTCAGCCGCATAAGCCTTGTCGTCATTGAGCGCGGCCAGCGCCTTGCGCAAGGCAGCGACGGCAGCGGGCGGTGAACCCGGCGGCATGACGACTGTGCGCAGCATCTGCGCATCCGCTCCAAGATTTGTCTTATACGCCTCCCACAATTGACCGGAGGGCTCTGTGCCTTTGACCATCTTGTAGAACGCCGGAAAGGTCATGATCCCGGTCGGCAGCATCATTTGCGCCGGCGTGAAACTCTTGCCGTCGTAATTGGGATCGTACCAGACCGGGACCACCTTTCCGGCCTTGACCAGATTGGGCTCGACGACCCCAAGAAAGCCCGGCGTCGATTCCGAATGCATGTTGATCTCGCCGTTCTCCAAGGCGAGCCGCGCCGTGTTGCTTGAACGGTAGCCGGTCACGTAGCGGTATTTCAGCCCGAGCATGTCGAAGGTCAGGCGCTGCAGCAGGTCCTTGGACGAATCGCGGCCGAGGCCGCCCATGATCAGGCCCTGCGCTTTCATGAGATCGGCCGGTTTTTTCATCCCGGGCGGAATATCGCTGCGGATGTAATAAACGGCGTTGCCGGGCTGATAACCGACGAACTCGTAATCGCGGAAGTCGACGCGGAACTTCTCCGGATCGACGATGAAGTTCCACGATACGCCGGTGAAATAGCCGAACATGCTGCCGTCTTTTGGCCCAAGCTCGCCCAGATAGCCGGCCCCCACCATGCCGGCGGCGCCATCCTTGTTCTCGACAATGACCGAGGGGTGCCCGTCAATGTGCTTTGCAATGTGCTTGGCGAGAAGACGGCCTTCGATGTCGGTTGGGCCGCCGGGCGCAAAGTTAATGAGCAGCGTAAGCTGTTTGCCCTTGTAAAAGGGCTCGTCAGCCTGCGCGGCGGCGATGCCGAGAATGAGCGCAGCGGATAAGGCTAGCAGCACCTTCGGTGACATCGCGTTCCCTCCGTGTTCTGTTATTTGTTGGCTGCCTTGATGTAGCTGTTGAGAAAGTTGCGCACACCCGTAGGCATCGACAGGACTGACCGCACGCTCTGCTGCACGTCAGGGCTGGCCTGCCAGTCGGGCACGAAGCCGATGGTGCGCATCGCCTCCGCGGCGTGATCCTTGTCGCCATTGAGCGCCACCACGGCGGTAGCCAGCGCGTCGCGCGCCGCTTTAGGCGCGTCCGGCGGGAAACAGATCATGCGCAGCATGGCCCCATCGATCGTATTGACGGCGCGGTAGTTGTCCCACAGCGGCCCTGACGGCGGAGCACCCTTGATCTTCCGGTAAAGCTCGGGGAACGGCAGAATCGACAGCCCCGCCATTTGCGGCGATGGCTGAGAGAGATCGCCGGCATCGTACCAGAGCGGAATGGCGCGGCCCCGGTCGATAAGATCGGGGATGACGATGCTGCGATAGCTTGGCGTCGATTCGGCGAAGACGTTGATCTCGCCGCGTTCGAATGCCAGTCGCGCCGGCGCGCTCGAGCGATAGCCGGTCACGTATTTGTATTTCAGCCCGAGCAGATCCATGGCGAGCCGTACGCGGATGTCTTTGGAACTGTCGGCTGACAGCCCGCCGGCGACGAGACTCTGAGCCTTGACGATATCTGTCGCGGATTTCAGACCGGGCGGCACATCGGTGCGAACGTAAGTAACCGTTGCGCCGCCCTGGATGGCGACGAACCCATAGCTTTCAAAATCAGGATTAAAGCGCGAAGGATCGAGCGCATACATGAAGCCCGAGCCGGTGAGGTAGCCCACCATGGTGCCGTCTTTGGGCGCGATCGCCCCCAGATACTTGGCGCCGACCACGCCGCCGGCGCCGTCCATGTTCTCCACCACCACGCTCGGATTACCGGCGATATGCCGGCCGATATATTTCGCGAATAAGCGGCCCTCGACGTCGGCAGGTCCGCCGATGGCGAAATTGACCAGGAGCGTGAGCCGCTTGCCCTTGTAGAACGGCTCGTCGGCGCGGGCGCCGCCGATCGAGGCGAGAAACGCGAGAGCAGCGAGCAGAATCAGATTACGAAGCAAAACCATTCTCTCCCCCCGCCCTCGCTTCGCTCGCCACCCCTCCCATTCGGAGGGGGCAATCATTAATGCCGCAGCGCTTGGCCTTCGATCGTGCAGCGGCGCATCAGCCTCGGCTCCTCGCGCGGAAAGTCCTTGCGCGCGTGGATCGAGCACCAATTATCCCAGAGCACCAGATCGCCGAGCTGCCACTCATGCTCATAGACGATCGACGGGTCCTCGGAGATATCGAACAATTGCTCCAGCGCGGCCTCGCTCTCGTCGCGCGAGAAGCCCTCGATGCGCGCCGACATCAGCCGGCTGACATACAGCGCTTTCCGTCCTGTCGCCGGATGAGTGATGATGATCGGCTGCTCATGGTGCAGGATTTTGTCCAACGCGACCTGGGCGAGATCGATCCGTTCGCGCCGCTTGTAATCGTGGATTTGGAGCACGCTCTTGCCTTCGAGCCGGTCGCGTAGCGCGCGGGGAATATTCTCGTAGGCCTTGTACATGTTGGAGAAACACGTCTGCCCGCCCGATGAGGTGAGCTTCATGGAATAAAGGAACGTCGCGCGGTGCGGCTGCGGATAATAGCTGGTGTCGTGGTGAAACCACATCTCGCCGTCACCGAAGGCGCCGATCGATTTGCCGTTCTCGACGATGTTGGTGACCATCATGAACGGCGTGTCGTATTCACCGCCGGGCGTGCGGCCGTTGGCCGGGCGGCGGCGGACATGAACCTTGCCGAAATAACCGGCGGCGCGGACCTGATCGTCTTCCGACAATTGCTGATCGCGAAATACCACGACGAGATGTTGATCGAAGGCGTCATTGACCGCTTTGACGGTCGCGGCATCAAGCGGCTCGCGCAGATCCACGCCTGTGATTTCCGCTCCGAGCGCGGGTGAAAGCGGCCTAACCGACAACGCCATCCGTTCCCTCCTTTTTCTTGCCTCTTACCGGGCCTGCGCGGCGCTCATTGGAGTGCGCTAGTCGGTCGCTGGCGCGGTTGATGTAAGTGTAGTCCTATTAGACCGGCTGACAAGATAACGACGGGGTTGCAATGATCGATGTTCGCGCGACGCTCGCGCTATTCGCATGCCTGTGCGCCGTGCCGGCGTTGGCCGATCCTGCAGCCGATTTCTACAAGGGCTCAACCGTCACGATGGTGGTCAGCACCAGCGCCGGCGGCGGCTACGACACGCTGGCGCGCGCCATCGCGCGGCAGTTGGGCAAGCACATCCCCGGCCATCCGACCATCGTCGTGCGCAACATGCCGGGCGCTGGCGGCATCATCGCCACCAATTACCTTTACGCGGCCGCGCCACGCGACGGCTCGGTGCTGGGTCTGATCCAGAGCGACCCGCCGCTCGAGCCGCTGTTTGGCACCAAACAGGCGCAGTTCGACCCGCTCAAGTTCAACTGGCTCGGCACCCCGAGCGTGGAAACCGCGATGGTGCTGGTCTGGCACTCGGTGCCGGTGAATTCGGTGGACGATTTGCGCCGGCGCGTAACCGAAATGGGTGCGTCCGGCGCCAATTCGACGCCGGCATTCTACGCGCGGCTGCTCAACGCGACGCTCGGCACCAAGATGAAGGTCATTCCCGCTTACCCGGGGCAGAACGACGCGTTCCTCGCCATGGAGCGCGGCGAACTCGACGGCTATCCGAGTGTGTTCTACAGCGCGCTGTCGTCGACGCGGCCGACTTGGCTGGCGGAGAAGAAAGCCAAGGCCATTGTGCAATATGGGCCGGAGAAGATTGCAGCGCTGGGCGACGTGCCGTTCGCGCCCGATCTGGTAGCGAATCCACAGGACAAGCAGCTCCTGGAAACCGCCTTCACGTCGCTCGCCTTGGGCCGCCCGTTGCTGATGCCGCCGGCCGTGCCGGCGGATCGCGTCGCCGCGATGCGCAACGCGCTGATGGAGACTTTTGCCGATCCGGACTTCCTGGCAGACGCGAAGAAGATCGGCTTGCAGGTCAATTCACCGCGCAATGGCGAACAGCTTCTGCGCGTGATCGAACGCGCCTACCAGGCGCCGCCGCAGATCATCGAGCGGGTGCGAAAACTGAACGGGTCGTAGATACCGCTACTGCGTCGGCACCAGAACGTCGGCGCCCGCCTTGGCGATCTCGGCATCCTGCGGCGAGAGCGCACCCGCAACGCCGATCGCGCCGACGATCTTGCCGTCGACCATGACCGGCACGCCGCCTTCCAGCGGTGTCGTATCGTTGAGCGCCAAGAGGCGCATCCCGGCGCCGCCGGCCGTGATCGCATAATCGAGCGCCTTGCTGGGCAGCTTGAAATCGAGCGCCGTGCGCGCCTTGCCCTGCGACACCGTAATGGCGAACAGCGGCGCATTGTCGACCTTGTGAAACATCACGAGGTTGCCGCCGCTGTCGAGGATCGTGATCGCCACCTGCCAGGAGTTCTCCGCCGCCTTCAATTCGGCCGCCGCCATGGCACGCTTGGCCTGATCGAGGGTGATCGCCGGCCCATAGGCCGGGCGCGGAGCCGGAGCCGCCGCCGGGGCTGCTGGGGCCGCGGGCTGCTGGGCCATGGGTTGTTGGGCCATGGATTGTTGGACCATGGCCGCTCCGGCCGACAGAACGAACGCGCAAGCGAGCGCGAGAATTCGGGACATTGGCAAAGCCTCCTTCGCCGCTGGCTCATCCAGGCCGGCCGACTCCGGCCCGGAGCGTTGCGGGTATGCCTCCGGCATTTGGAGCCGGCGCACGACGCACGCGCCGTAGAATAAGCGGCGGAACGGCCTCGTGGAAGCCGCAACATTCATCAGAAGAGCGGCGCCGGCGGATAAACCCCGCATAAACGTGATCGGACGGGCCGCTGTACCGCCGAAGCCCGATGCGTATATCTTGTCGGCAAAACAGGAGATGGCGCCATGTTCTCGTTGCGAAAAAAGCTGGAAATGCCTGCGGCCGGCGACGCCTTGCCGGGACGGCCGACGCCGATTCCAACCGCCAAAGACCACTACGTGAACGGCCACCCTCTCAAGGGCCCCTATCCGCAAGGACTCGAAACCGCGACGTTCGGCATGGGCTGCTTCTGGGGCGCCGAGCGCAAATTCTGGGAGCTCGGCTCCGGCATCTACGCCACCGCGGTCGGCTACACCGGCGGACCGACGCCGAACCCGACCTATGAGGAGGTGTGCAGCGGCCGGACCGGCCACAACGAAGTGGTGCTCGTGGTCTACGATCCGAAGAAAATCTCCTATGAGAGCCTGCTCAAAACCTTCTGGGAAAGCCACGATCCGACCCAAGGCATGCGCCAGGGCAACGACGTCGGTACCCAGTATCGCTCCGGTATCTACACGTTCACGCCGGAGCAGCGCGCCGCCGCCGAGGGCTCAAAAGCGGGCTACACCAAGGCGCTGACGGCCCGGCGCATGGGGCCCATCACCACGGAGATCGTCGACGCCCCGCCGTTCTATTTCGCCGAGGACTATCATCAGCAATATCTCGCCAAAAACCCGCACGGCTATTGCGGCCTGGGCGGCACCGGAGTGAGCTGCCCGATCGGCACGGGAGTCGCCGCGTAAATTCCGCTTGTTGACGATCTAAGATAACTCGGCTCTGTCCATTCCGGGGCGCGGGCTACCGCCACGGGCCCCGGAATGCGTTCAGCCTCCATGACTGTGGATTTCCGGCGCGCAATGCACGTCCGCCGAAGGATCGGGTGTCGACCGAAATAGTGGAGAGGGCGTTATGCGACAGAGCCGAGATGTCGTTCAGACGCTGATCCTTTACAGCCGATGGCTGGCGGCGCCGTTCCTCTTCGGTCTGCTTTTGGCCGTTCTGCTGCTGATGTACCGCTTCTTCGCCGATTTATACGCGCTGGCGATGCATGTGTCGGGTCAGGGCTGGCACGATCTGATCGTGGGCGTGCTCAACTTGGTCGATATCGCGCTGACCGCGAATCTGTTGCTCATTGTCGTCTTCTCCGGCTACGAGAATTTCATCCAAAGAATCCAACCCGGCGAGGAATCGAATTGGCCGGCAGGCCTGATCGATATCGATTTCAGCGCGCTCAAGCAGAAACTGCTAGGCTCGATTGCCGTGATCGCCGCCGTTGATGCGCTCGCCTGGTATCTCGATCTCGAACAAACCGCCGACATGACAAAGCTCGGTTGGGCGGTCGGGTTTCCGCTCATGTTCGCCGGTGCCCTGCTGATGTTCGCGATTGCGGACCGGCTCGACCGTCGCCACAAAAACGGAACCGATTAGTTCTTTTCCGCCCAGATTTGTTGCGCTGCCGCGGCCGAGTGAGGGTTTGTTAACCATACTCAGCCTTAATCGGGTCGCGTTCGAACGAACCGGCTCGGATTTGCGCGTATGCGGACTGTCCGCTCATTCCTCCTGCTCTGTGCCTTCGCCCTCACCGCCGCCGGATGTGCCGGCGGACCATCGGGGTGGACGCCCGCGCCGTGGATCCCCGTCGCCTCTGCGCCAGCGCGGCCAGTGATGGTCGCTCCCGCGCCTGGCATTGACGCCACGATCTATGGATCGGCCGCTCCACGCGCTTTGGCGCCGATGCCGATGCAGGCCGTTTCAGCCCCGGGAAGCCGGGGACTCCTGGTGACGGCGTCCGCCCCGCGCTTCATGCCCGCCGCGATCATGCCTGCTCCCGCGCCTCGGTTCGTGCAGGTCCCCATGAGACCGGTCGCTTATGCTCCTGCCGCGCCCGACAACCAGCCTTACACGCTCGATTCGGGCGATCGGCTGCGCGTCGTGGTGTTCGGCCAGGATGGCCTGTCAAACTCCTACGTCGTCGACGCCAGCGGTCATATCGCCATGCCTCTGATCGGCACGGTATCGGCGCGCGGCGCTACCACCGACGAACTGTCCAACCGAATTTCCGACCGGCTGCGGCAAGGCTTCATCAAGGAACCGCATGTTGCGGTCGAAATCGAAGCGTATCGGCCGTTCTTCATTCTCGGCGAAGTGACTCAGCCGGGCCAATATCCGTTCGTCGCCGATATGACGGTCGAGACCGCGGTCGCCATCGCCGGAGGCTTCGGACCGCGAGCCTTTCGCAGGACCGTAACCGTGACGCGTGTCATCCGCGGCCAGCAGGTACGGATGACTGTGCCGGTCGGCTATCCGATACGACCAGGCGACACCATCAACGTTCAAGAGCGCTGGTTTTAACAGGCATCAGGTAACAGGCGTCAGGGATCGGATTTGATCCCTGAAGCCTGATTTTCTGATTCCTGATTACTTTACGTTCTTCGCCAGGAACGCCATCGAACGCTGCCAGGCCAATTTAGCCGCAGCTTCCTGATAGCTGCCGCGCTCATCGCAGTGAAAGCCGTGCTGCGCGTCCGGATAGACGTATATTTCGCAGTCGCCGCCGCGCTTCTGCTTGATCAGGTCGACGTCGCTCATCGGGATCGACGCGTCCTTCTCGCCGAAATGCATCTGCACCGGTAGTTTCGGCTTCTCGTCGGCGTTTTTGGCGATTTGACCGCCGTAATAGCAGATCGCCGCCGAGAGGCCGTTGAGCTTGCAGGCGGCGAGAAACGAGATTGTCCCGCCCATGCAGAAACCCATGATCGCGACGGGCCCGGATTTTTTCAGTTCGTCGATCGAGGCCTGGACGTCGAGCAGCATCTTGCCCCAATCGGGGTTGGCAACGAACTTCCGCGCACTGGCGATCTCATCCGGCGTATAGCCGCATTCGAAATTTGGCTGCTGACGATCGAACACCGCGGGGGCGAGAGCCGCATAGCCTTCGCCGGCAAGCCGATCGCAGACCGCACGGATATGATGATTGACGCCGAAAATCTCCTGAATGACGACGATGCCGCCCTTCGATGCTCCGCTGGGATCGGCGCGATAGGCGCCAAGCTTGAAGCTGTCGGAAGCGGTGAGTGAAAACTGCTTACCCAAGATTATCCTCCATTGACTGACCGCGATCGATCTCGGCCTTAGCGCCGGCCGGGCGGTCAGGGCACGATACACCCACGATCACAGCGATTGAATGGCCGTGCGCAGATGGCGCACCGGATGCGGGGCCGATAGACGAAAGCCGCCGAGGCGCGGACGCGCAACTCGGCGGCTCTGTTAGGGTGAGGCGATCAGCGGGTGACGACGATGAAGTCGGTGTGAACTCCCGTCTCCGGGCCCAGCCCCTGATCGGATATGACGAGCGAGGAGCCGGGAACCATCAGTTGGGAAATCTGATCGATGACGTCCCGCGGGATTTGAATGCGCGCCAAGGCCTCCTGCGGCGTTGACGCCCGCTGCGAGCTTTCCGGCTCGGCGACACGCTCCACGACGCGAACACGCCGTCTCCTGCCCAAAGCGTCTCGCACGTATTTCCAGTGTTCGATCTTCCTTGACCCCGCTGCGTTGGGCAGCGTCGTCACGGTCCACCGGAAGGTGGAATGGTCGGGCAGATAATCCATCGCCGTATAAACGTGGGTGCCAAGTGCTTGTTCCGGATGCTCGATCGTGACCGGTGCGTCAAACAAGGGCGCAAAATTTTGCCGGACATAGATCTTGCCGGTTTTACGGCTGACGAAGATGGCGATCGGCTTATCGGCGCCTTCGGCGAGTCGCGCGGGCTTGATCAGCGGGATCGGCACGTTCTCGATTGCGATCGGCGCTGTCATGTCAGTTGCCGGCGGTACACTGGCTGCTGCGCCAGGAACCGGCGCGGCCGATGCCGGCGGCGCCATCGGTGCTGACGCTGCGGTCCCGCCATCTGTAGGCGTCGTAGCGGCCGGTTGCGGCGTGGCCGCTGCGGCGGCGGGAGATTTCGCCGGCGCTGGTGTCTGAGCGGTCTTGTCCGGCTCAGCCGGCGTTGGTTGCGCCGATGCGGCCGGCGCGGGTGCATCCTTGGCTGCTGGCTTGTCCGCCGCGACTGGACTCGGCACTGCCGATGTGGGCGCCGGATTCAGGCGGAGATCGGGTTGCACCGAAGGGGCAGTGTCCGGAGCCGGTGCACCGGCCGGTACTGCCGCGCTCGGTTCGGCATCGCTCTTGGTGCCGGGAGCGACTTGCTGTGCCGTCTGCACGCCGCGCGGCAACGCTGCCGTGGGCGGAGCATCCTTGTGTACGAACAGATGCGCGTCGGTGAACGGGATCGGCGCCAATTCCTGGCGGGTAATGATCACCCGCATGCCCATCGTTGGCAGCATAAACAGCTTGGCCGCAAATGCCTGCGGCATGCGAATGCAGCCATGCGACGCTTGATGGCCGACGCCTGGGCCCTCATGCATGGCCACACCCGACCAGGTGATGCGCTCCATGTAAGGCATCGGCGCATTGCTGTAGAGATTCGAGTGATGATAGCGGTCGCGCTCGATGACGCTAAACACGCCGAGCGGCGTCAAATGGCCGGGAACGCCGGTCGCGACCGGTTCAGTCGCAACCAGCACACCGTTGCTGTAGAAGTGGAGCCTCTGCTGCTCGATCGAAACAAAAATTTCCAGTGGCCCCTTCGGAATATCGCCGAACGGCAGCTTGTTGACCGCCTGCCGCTGCTCCACATGCCTCCGGGCCACCTTGTGTTTGATCCGGTGTGGCGGGGCCTGGAACGACGGGAAGAGAGACTGGAACTGCGCGTTCGCCGGCGATGTCGTCACCATCATCGCCAAGCCGATGGCCAACGCGCAGGTCTGGCCGAGCAGAATGTGTCTGATGTGCCGATTGGACGCGAAGCCGCGCCGCGCACGTTGGGTATTCACCTGTTGATCCCCCAGTGACTTAAGATCGGATTCCGAAACATATTTCTTACTTGACAATATTGCCTCCCACCATCCGTCAGCTGCCGGCTTAGCCCCATTATCCACGAATATGGAAAATGCAAAACATCAATATGACGCTGTTTATGTCGCCTTTATGCGGTTTTGCCGAAAAGAACCGTGCGGGCCTCAGGAGCATTTTCCGGAAAAGCGGCCGCCGGTTTTCCGAAGGAAATGCGACCAAATCTGTAAAACCAGAGCGCTTCGCGATTCAGCGTGATCACGAAGCGCTCTTGGAGCGCGCCTCAAGGGCAAAAGCCTGGGCGAGCAGCTCGTAGGAATGCCTGCGGGCCGCATGGTCAAAAACCATTGTGGTGACCATTATTTCGTCCGCTCGCGTTGCCTCAATGAGCGCCAGCAGCCGCTTCATCACCGTTTCGGTGCCCCCGACAATAAGGCGTCCGCGTTGGCGCGCGATGCGCTCGCGGTCGATCGCTGCGTACGGATAAGCGGCGGCCTCGTCAGGCGAGGCCAGTGGCGCATATTCGCCCTTGGCGCGGCGGACGTAATGCAGGTCGGCGCTCGAGGCGATGCGCTCGGCCTCCACATCGCTGTCTGCCACAATCACCGCGACCCCAAGGATCGCATTCGGCGCGCTCAGCGTTGCCGACGGCTTGAAGTGCTCACGGTAGCTCAACATCGCGCTTGTGGCGTCGTAATCGGCAAAATGGAAGGCGAACGCGAACCCCATGCCGACGGCGGCAGCAAGCTCGGCGCTGTAGCCGCTCGACCCCAGCAGCCAGATCGGCGGCAGCGCAACATCAGCCGGCACGGCGTGAACTTTGCGGAACGGGTGGCCTTCCGGAAATCCCCCACGCTCCAACAAGAGCAACTCCTGGAAGCGCTCGAGAAAGTCGTCGCCGTCGCGGGGATCCTGCCGCGCCCGCAATGCATACGAGGTTACCTGATCGGTCCCTGGTGCGCGGCCGAGGCCGAGATCGATGCGTCCGGGAAACAGCGCCTCCAGCACCTTGAAGCGTTCGGCGACCATGAGCGGTGCATGGTTCGGCAACATGACGCCGCCCGAGCCGACGCGGATCGCCGACGTAGCCGCCGCAATCTGCCCGATCATGATCTCAGGTGCGGAGCTCGCGATGTTTGCAAGATTATGGTGCTCGGCGACCCAATAGCGTTTGTAGCCAAGCCGATCTGCAAGCCGCGCCAGATCGAGCGAATTGCGCAGCGCCACCGAGCCCGGCGTTGCGGTCGTGACTGGCGACAGATCGAGGACTGAAACAGGAACCACGCGCGATTGCCCCAATTCGGCAGCCTGCCGAGCGCTCTCATTTAGGAATTGCCCAGCGGCGCCGCCACAATCGCGGAAACGCCCACGAGCCGTCTACCACCCCGTCGAATTGGCGCTGGTGCGCGATGCCGACGCGCCCGAGTAATTAGGCGCCGATTGGAAGACCGGATCGCCGAAGCCAGTATTCCGGCCGGGAGCGCGACGCACCCTGCGCACGATACGCCTTTTGACGGCGACGCGGCGGCCCGCGGCTGGCTTGCGCGTGATTTTGCCGTCCTTTTTTGCTCCGACCTTGCGAACGGGTTTCACCACCGCCTTCGCGGGCGCGGTGACTGTTTTTGACGAAGGTTCAGCCTGATCCGCTGGCGGTGGGGCGACGGAGGGCTGATCGGCGGGCGTTTGCGTCGCGATCACCGGAGCAGCCGCTTTCACCACCGGGCCAGGGTCGCTATCTGGCTTCGCCGCAGACACCGGGGTGGCCGCCTCTGTTTCCGCAGCCGGCTTTTGCGACGGCGGGACAGTAACCGCCGGCGCTGAGCTTGCGGCCGGTACCGGCATGCTTGCCGAGTGCTCCGGCGCAGGGGGCGCAGACGCAATCGCGCCCGTGGCTTGAGCCGGATCCGCGTCGGCGGGCAAATTTACGCCAGCCGACGCCGAAGGGGCATCGGTCGACGGTGCCGGCACGCTCGCTGTTTGGTCGGGTGCAACACTTGCCGAATGGGCTGCGCCGTCCGCCGGAGTAACCACAGCAGTTGAGGCCGCGGTTGCCGGCGCAGTTTGCTTCGCCGCGCCGCTGGCTGGAGCCGCCCCTGAGATCTGCGCGGCGGATCCCGAAACAGGCGGCGCCGGCACGGCGGCGACGGCCGTTGTCGCAGTGACGGCAGGCACAATGACCACGGCAGGCTGCGCGATTGCGCTTGGCGCCGCCGTTTCGATCACGGGTGTAGCGACCGCGACCGGCTTGATTGCCGCCGCGGTGCCGGTGCTCGTCGATTCGAGGCTGGCTTGACCCGCAGGTGTCACGGCGGGCGCGTCCGCCGCGATCTCGCCGCGTTGCGGACCATTGAGGCGCGGCTGGCCATCGAATGGCGTACCCCAGCCGGCCCGCCCTGCGACTTCATTGGCGACGAACTGAACGGGCGCGGTGCCGACGGGCAGCCGGCTCAGCGGTTCATGATTGACGCGGAATGCGGCGAACAAGCCGAATCCACAGCTCAATGCAACCACGGAGGCGAACAACGCCCCGACCAGCAGACGGACATTGGGAAACATTCGACCTCGCAGCATGCCGGCGCGCGATCGCTATTGACAGCACGCGATACATTGCCTGGATCGTCGCGGGGCGGATTTCTCTGCGCCGACCAACAGGGCCTGCCGACGCACGGAATTGATTCAAACGAGATTAGCTGAGTCGCGCGAAAGCCACCGTAAGAAATTACCTCTTACCGGCCAACGCGCCGGTGCGACAGGACCGCAATTGCCGAAGCGTTAGCGGCTGACAGGCGGCTCGTCGGGCGCCCGGGATGACGCCGTATTCGGCGGCGTCCCCGGCATCACCACCACGCGCGTGCCGACCTGGACGCGACTGAAGAGATCTTTGACGTCCGTGTTGGTCAGCCTGATGCAGCCCGACGACACGAAGGTGCCGATGGTCGAGGGCTGGTTGGTGCCATGGATCCGATAAAGCGTGTTGCCGAGATACATCGCGCGCGCGCCCAGCGGATTGCTCTCGCCACCGGCCATGAAGCGCGGCAGATAGGGTTGCCGCTCGATCATTTCCTTCGGCGGAAACCAGTCCGGCCATTCCTTCATCCGGCTGACGCGCTCGGTCCCCGTCCAGGTAAAACCTTCGCGGCCGACGCCGATGCCGTAGCGCAGCGCCTTGCCATGACCCATGATCAAGTAAAGGTAGGTATTCGGCGTATCGACAATGATCGTGCCCGGCGGCTGGCTGGTCGGATAATCGACGAGCTGACGCTGGAAGCGCTGTGCCAACTGCGGCGTCTGATTCTGCTCGGGCTGGTAATCGGCAGGCAGCGCCGCAACGACGGTGGCATCCGGCTGCCGGGCCGGAGCTGCCGCTACCGGAGCCGGCACCGTGCCTGTGACATCAGGATCACCGGGACCACCACCGACATTGGCCGGCGGGCGGAAGCCGGGCGCCGCTGGCTGCGGCGGAAAACCACCGCCAGACCCATAAGCGGGCTGACCGTAGGGCTGGCTCGGCGCCGGAGGTGGATAAGCCTCGGTCTGCTGTTGACCGGCATAAGGTTGCGATTGGTAGGGCTGACCGTATCCGGGCGCGGGGCTACCGGGCGGCGGCAGGGGTGCGCTGTCGTAAGTCGGCGCTCCATAGCCGGGCGGCGGAGGCGGGGGGTACGGCGCGTAGCCCGGCGCTGGTGGCGGATAATATTGCGCGGCAGCGGGGCCGATCGTTCCCGCGAGGGCGAAGGCAAGCAATGCAAGGCGGGTGCAGACGCGCACGAAAAATTCCCCCAAAGTCCCCAAGCTACAAGGTCTATTGTGCCGCACAGATAGGGCGGTAACAAGGCGATGCCGCTGCAAGCACTTCGTCGATCTTGCCGATACGACAATGTTGCTCCGATCAGCGTAAATGTTCCACTAATAGGCGTCAGGCTCAAGCCGGCGTCTCGGGTCAGACCATTGCGTGTCAAACCGCGCGGTCCTCATCGAGTTATGCGCCGCTGTTCACAGCGCCGCCAGGGCTCGATGCAACGGCTTGATTGCAAGGGCTTGATTGCAACGCCGCCAGCGGACAAATACCTTTGCAGCCATTGCAAGCGCATAGGGCGTACGCAAACCGGAGGCGCGGCCTAGGCGGCCACTCCGTCGAACCGTTCGCGAGGGATATTTTCGATGCCGTCCGTGAGCGAGTGGAAGATTCCAGCCTCCGCGCAACCGAAGCCAGGGGACTACAGCTACGACCTCGACCGGGCCCTGTCCTCCGTTGTGGGTCTGCGCACCATTATTCCGCCCGATGCGTTTACCGCGGAGACGCTTGGCACCGAGCGCGCGGGCCACGGCGTCTTCATTCGCGACAACGGCCTCGTCCTCACGATCGGTTATCTGATCACCGAGGCGACCACGGTCTGGATCACGCTCTCCGACGGCCGCTCCGTGCCCGGCCATGTGATCGGCTATGATCAGGAGACGGGTTTCGGCCTGGTGCAGGCGCTCGCCAAGCTCGACGTGCCGGCGCTCGAGATCGGTCAATCGTCCGGAACGTCGGTCGGTGAACGTGTGGTGGTCGGCGGCGCCGGCGGCCGGTCGCGCTCGGTCGCGGCTCGCATCGTCGCCAAGCAGGAATTCGCGGGCTATTGGGAATACGTGCTCGACGAGGCGATCTTCACCGCGCCTTCACATCCAAACTGGGGCGGCACCGCGCTGATTGGGCCCACCGGCGACCTGCTCGGCATCGGGTCGCTGCAATTGCAGCACGTCGTCGACAAGGGCCAGCCGCAGAACATCAACATGATCGTGCCGATCGATCTCCTAAATCCGATCCTCGACGATCTGATGACGACCGGCCGCCGCAGCGGCCCACCGCGGCCGTGGCTTGGCCTCTATGCGACGGAGATGGAAAGCCGCCTCGTCGTCGTCGGCCTCGCCGATCGCGGCCCGGCGAAGAAAGCCGACATCCGCAACGGCGACATCTTGTTGTCGGTCGGCGGCAAGGAAGTGCGCGACCTGGCGGGCCTGTTCCGCCGCATCTGGGCGCAAGGTCAGGCCGGCGTCGAGGTGCCGATGACCATTTACCGCGACGGCGAGGCCATGGACCTGCGCATCAAATCAAGCGAGCGCGGCCGGTTTCTCAAAGGGCCAAGTTTGCATTGAAAATTACCCTCTCCCCTTGCGGGAGAGGCCAGATCGCGCGATGCGCGATCTGGCCGCCGCGCGTTACCGCTGTTCTTGTTCTCGGCAAAAAAGTGCGGATGAGAAGGCGGGCAATGCTCGCGCTGCATAGCCGCGCCCGAATGCCGCAATGCAGCCAATCCACAATACAACTGCGCTCCAAGTTATCGCGCCCGTCCATAACAGCGTCGTGGAAACGGTAGCCCCGACGAGATCTTTGCTTCCGGCAAGACTTCCGACCGCCGCTAGCGCGAGCATTACCCAAATGGCGTACCGTTTGGTCAAAACCGCGATCCGCGAAAGAACAAAAGCGGGCAGGATCAGGAGGCCAAAATGCGCCTTGCTGGACATTGGCGACATGATCAACACAAGGGTAAGAACAACACCGAACTCAATCGCTGTCCGCGTTGGCAGAGTGTATCGCCGGCCATCATCCGCAGCCACCCGGTCTGCCCGCAGAGCGGCCCAGATTGAAACTACAAGCATGACGAACATCATGCCGTAAGCGACCGCCTTGAGAGTGATCGTATCAACCAGTGCACGCCGATCAACAACAGATAGATCGCCCAACTTCCATTGCAGCGCGGTGGTCACGAGGCGCCGCAGCGTGCCGCCCAACGACTGATTGTAAATCAGGTCGGATCCCCAGGTTCCGAGTGCGGTGTCCAGACGTTGCGTCGGTAAGACATAATCCTGCAACCAATGCTGCAGCCACGTGTTGCTTACGGGCGCATGGCGAATCAAATCGGGCGCGAAGTTAACGGCAAGCGCCACGGCAACAACAATTGCCGCTGCCGACCACTGACGCCGCAGCACAAGATAGGGCGCCAGCAAAAGCGGAGGACCTTTGAAGGCGGCGCCGAGGCCAATCAGGACCGATCCACCAAATGTTCTGCCCCCCATGAGAGCGGCACAGCCAGTCATGACGCACGCGTCGATCAAGACGTCGGTCTGCTGGTGTGCAAAAGCGTTGAGGATATACGAGCCGCTGCACAGCAGGCCGATTCCGAAAGCGACCCGTTCTCGGCGATCGGTGCGACCGACGCCGGGAACTTCCGCTGCGCCTGCCATCCGCCAGGCAGATCGTATCAAGCAGACAAGGGCAACGACATTACAGGCGTACCAGATCGCCCGCGCTGCCCAGTTCGGTAAAGGCAGGAAAGGAATGGCGAGCAGCACCTGAAATGGCGGATAGAGATAACCCACTCCAGCCGCATAGAAGTCGCGGCCATCGAGGAACAAACGGGCTGCCCTCACGTAAACATCGAACCATTCCGATTGGCGCTTGAGCATGGCCTGCACGGCGAGCGCGGTCAAAATCGGAATGGCAATTGCGCCGACGGAATGAGTTTTCAGGAACAGCCGGAGCCTCGGCAATACCGATATCCGTTTCGAGGAAAGCGATGAAATTCGCACGTCGTGGACCTTGAAGCGCCAAAAGCGGGCAATATGCCTTGCGGGCTTCTACCATTAACGTGACGGCGTAAGGTGGGCTACGGCTTCGAAGCCAAGCTTCTCCAAAACAGCACGTCTCGGGAGGGGGGAGTGCGCGACCTGGCGGGCCTGTTCCGCCGCATCTGGGCGCAAGGCCAAGCCGGCATCGAAGTGCCGATGACCATTTATCGCGATGGCGAAACCATGGACCTGCGCATCAAATCAAGCGAGCGCGGCCGGTTTCTCAAGGGACCGAGTTTGCATTGAAGATTACCCTCTCCCCTTGCGGGAAAGGGCAGATCGCGCGCCGCGCGATCAGGTGAGGGCCAACGGCGCGCTTCTCACCCGGCGCGAGCCCGTCTACGAGCAAATTGGTGCGCTGTCACTGTCATTCGTGAACGCCGACCGACGAGAGATACACGATCGCGTTGAGACGCGGCGCGCGCGAGTGCATTGCTGCACGTTCGCAGCACCGGATCGCCGTGTCCGTCCTGCGGAATCGACACCATGCGCAACTCGCGGAAATACCGCCTGTCCGCCGAAAGCAACAACTGATAGGTCGATTTTGCCATGTCGCTGAAGCGCCATAGGCAGACGTCGTTTTAAGACCGCCGCCGTAGTGGCTCAGGCTCGACCACCACAACCAGCTTCCCTTGTTCATCCGTAACGGAATTAGCGTCGCGTTGGATGAAACCGCACCGCGATCCCATTGTTGTGACGAAACGCCGAAAACCGTCGCCCTGCCGGGGAGAGGCAAGCTTCTGCAGCGCGAAGAGCCTCACGATGTTGATCGGCAGAAGCGTGGCATGAAGAAATAGAACGGGCGGGATATGCGCAAAATATCCGTAAAGCAAGAAGAGAATGTTGCTCAAAATCGCAATGAGCCGCAGCGGCAGCATCGTGCGCATGAGGAACGTCGCCAGCACGGCGATTGAGGCTGCATAACCCAAGATGTCGAGCATGGTTTCACAGCCAATGTGGATCCGTTAACGTCGGACCGTGGCACGAGATTGACGACCTTGAATGTCTTGATCAGTCGGTTGTCCAGCTTCGCGGCGATGGCGCGCAGCTGAAGCGTCTCGTTCGACTTCGGCACGCGCAAAACGCCAAGCGAATTCTAGGATCGCAGTGCGACAGGTGCCTAGCTCGACAAGCGACCCGTCTGACGCCTCATTAAAGTCGGTTGCGAGACGGCGATAGATGAACCAGCGGCGCGCGGCTTTCATTTATTTCTCGCCGCAAATCCAGAATGGGATCATGGGCAAAGGCACCGAAGATCGATCGCGCCCGCCGCGGTGACCTGGCTGTTGGGCGCGTTGCAGCAAGGGGTGCAGAGCGTTGTACATCTTCGAAAAGACTAATCGTGGCGGTGACGCTTCCGTGACGGCCCCGTCGGCAACGACGCGCGGCTCTCGCACATGCGCGGGCGGCGTGATTGCTTCGATGCTGCGCATCGTCGTCACATCAAGTTGTATTGCATGATCAAAAGGGAAATCTGATCGAAGGATTGGGAAGAGAGGGCGAAGCAGACCGATATCGCTAAGCCGATCAGGCAAAACGCGATAATGGGGAAAATGTCAGGATCGGCTTTCGCGCCGCGGTCCAACCGCATTGCGGGGGCAGCGAGTTCGCCTCTCATAGGCATGTTATGCTCCTGCATTACCGTCGATAGGCGTGGAATGGCCTAGCTGCGGTGGATAATCGCAGGTCTAGCGGCTTGAGCGGCGGGGCGTCCCTACCCATTCGGGTAGTGTCAACGAACTTTCTGTGCTTCAATCGTCGCGCTAGGCTGCAAACGCCTGTCCGCTTCTAGAAAATGCGATGTCCAAATTAATTTGGAATTTAGCCAGCGATCAGTCTTCCAAGCCGCATTTAGGTTCTTGCCGCATCGACGACCGAGTCTTCGGGGGCGTCGCCGCGATCAAAGTTAAATGCAACGGATTGAGCTTAAAGAAGATTTTCAGCGATTGAAGTTCGCAATGCACAGCTTTCATGACCGCATGAGCGATCGCATAAAATGATCCCAGTCAACGCCGACTTGGAACAGAAGCTCGTCGATGCCATCTATCGCGGGGCTTGCGATCCCGCGGAGTTGAGGCGAGCGATCGAGTTGATCGGCCAGTATTTTGACAGTTCGGGTGTAGTGTTTGGAGAACTGGATCACGCCGCACCCGAAGTCCAGTTTACGCTCGGCGTCCGAACCGTCGATCAAGCGTTTTTGGCCGACTATCTCGCCTATTCGCAACTTGACCCGGCGCCTCGCGCGTTCTCTGCCCTCTCGGTCGGAACCGCGTCTACATCGGATCGCGTGTTCTCCCAAGAAGTGCTACGCACCGATGTTTTCCTCAACGAGTTCCTTCGCCCGCGGGGGGTGGATGCATCGCTTGCCAGTCCGCTGCTTGCGACCGGTGGCAGAATTGCAATCGTGGCCGTTCATCAGGGGACGAACCGCAGCCGCTATGGGGACGAGGCCATTGCGCGCCTCGAACGCCTCACGCCGCATTTAACACGGGCGCTCCAAATTAGACGATTGTTCTTGCGAAGCGAATTACGCAGCCAGGTACTCGAAGCTACCGTCAATCGCAACACAACCGGCATGATCGGACTGTCCCGCGAGGGTCCGGCGTTATTCGTCAACAACGCCGCGCGCGCTATTGCACGCGCCCGCGACGGCATCAGCCTCGACCGTCACGGACGACTGGTGGTGGCGGACCGGACCGCAGCGAGGCGCATTGCGGCGCTAGAAGCAGATGTCGCGCACGGCGGCGCAGGCGGCATCGCACGAATCCAGCGTTCTTCGGGCCGCTCGCCGTACATCGTGTTGGTTTCGCCGCTGCCGACGGGCGACGACATAGTCCCACAAACGCGGGGTGGCGTTCTTTTTGCGATTCACGATCCGAGCCGGAGGCTTGCCTCCGCAGTACAACAGATTGCGCACCTGCTCCATGTGCCGCTCGGAGCTGCCAAGATCGTGGATGCCATCCTCCAGGGAATCGAACTGAAAGACTATGCGGATCGGGAGGCGATTTCGATGAACACCGTTAAATTTCACCTCAAGACGGCGTTTGATCGGACCGGAAGCCGCAGCCAAACTGATTTGATCCGGCGGGCGCTAATGGCCTTGAATGACCTCGGGCCTTATTTCTCGCACGATCCCAATTGATTCGGACCGGTGCTTCGTCCGCTTTGGAACAACCGCGACACGGTAAGCCAGAGCCTCGGGCGCTTTCAATGTCCGTTGTTCTTCAAAAGCGACCGTGCCGCCCAGCTTCATGTTTTTCTTGTTCAAACAACCCCGTTAATCCCTCGCGATAGGTCGGATAGCGCAAAGCCACGCCAAGCTCGCGCTTGAGCTTGTCGTTGTTGACGCGGCGGCATTCCTGCCAGAAGCTTTTTGCCAGCGGCGACATCGCGGCCTCAACCGCTTCAAAAGCCACCTCGGGCGGCGGCGGCACGCCGAGAAGCTGCGCTGCGAACGCGAGCGGCTCGCCCGCCGGCGTCGGCTCATCGTCCGCAATATTGAAAATGCCGGAAGCGCGCCGCGCCAACGCGGCGTCGATCGCCTGCGCGATGTCCTCGACATGGATGCGATTGAAAACCTGCCCGGGCTTGACTACTCGCCGCGCGTTGCCGCGCGCCACCTGGGTCAGCGCGCTACGCCCCGGCCCGTAAATGCCGGCAAGGCGCAGCACGGCCACCGCAATACCGCGGCGCTCGCCGAAATCCTCCCAGCCGCGCTCGGCGTTAAGCCGCCCGCTGCCGCGCGTCGAATCGGGCGCCAGCGGTGTCTCGTCCACCCAGGCGCCGGCGCGGTCGCCATAGACGCCGACCGTCGACAGATACACGATCGCTTTGAGATGCGGCGCGTGGGCCAGTGCTTTGCCACAGGCGCGCAGCACCGGATCGCCATGTTCGTCCTGCGGAATCGACACCAGCGCCGCATCGGCCTCGCCGACCGCATGCAGCAATTCCGGCGTGGCCGATTGACCGTCGAACAGCAGCGCCTTGAGTCGTCCGGCGAACTGGCCGTTCAACACCGTGGCGCGTTCGGCGCCGCGCACGGTGCCGACGATGCGTGCAAAGCTATCGCCGAACATGCCGATATAGTGTTCGGCCGAATAGCCGAGACCGAAACACACAAGTGTGGACATCGAACCGCAACTCCAGAGTCTGGAACTCTCACTCTGCGAGCGCCGCCGTCCATTCGGTGCACACATCTACATCCAATTCTACGGCACGGAGCGTTTTGGCGCGGTCAACAAGTCGCGAGCGCGCCAAGCGACCGAGCGCCCAGATCGCGGCGCCGCGAATAAGCGGGGAAGAATCGTCCAGCAATCGTTCGGCTTCGGGCGCCAATGCGGCGTCGCCGGAATTGCCGATCGCGATCAGCACATTGCGCAAGAATCGCACGCGCCCGGTGCGCTTGACCGGACTCTTGGCAAACAGCGTGCGGAACTCTGCCTCGTCGAGCTGCGCAAGTTCGGCAAGCTGCGGCGCACGCAGCGCCTCGCGCGCCGCGAGCTTCGTTTGCCGCCCGGCCTTGGCGAATTTGTTCCACGGACACACCGCCAGACAATCATCGCAGCCATAGATGCGGTTGCCGATGAGCGGGCGCAGCGCGCGGTCGATCGGTCCCTTGTGCTCGATGGTGAGATACGAAATGCAGCGGCGCGCATCGAGCCGGTACGGCGCCGGAAATGCCGCCGTCGGGCAAACGTCGAGGCAGGCGCGGCAGGCGCCGCAATGATCGCTCTCCGGCGCGTCGGGCGGCAGGTCGAGCGTGGTGAAGATGGCGCCGAGAAACAGCCACGAGCCGAATTCGCGCGACACCAGGTTGGTGTGCTTGCCCTGCCAGCCGAGGCCGGCGGCCGCGGCGAGCGGCTTTTCCATCACCGGCGCGGTGTCGACGAAAACCTTGATCTCGCCGCCGGCTGTATCGATCAGCCAGCGGCCGACCGCCTTGAGCCGCGATTTCACCACGTCGTGGTAATCGTCGCCGCGGGCATACACCGAGATGCCGCCGCGCATTCGGTCTTTCAGAATCGCCAGCGGATCAAGCTCCGGCCCATAATTGATGCCGAGCATGACGATCGAGCGCGCTTGCGGCCACAGCGCGGCTGGATCGCCGCGCCACGCGGCCTTGGTTTCCATCCACGCCATATCGCCGTGTGCGCCGGCGTCGAGAAACGCGCGCAGACGCTCCGCCGCGAGCGGGATCGCGTTCGGCCGCGCAACGCCGACGGCGTCAAAGCCCTGCGTGCGCGCGAATGCCTCGATCGCCGCCTTCAACGCGGGCGGATCTAAAAGTCGAGATTGGCGTAGCTTGCCGACGGTGCGAGACCGGGCAGCGTGTCGTTGAGCAGCGTGCGGAACGACGGCCGCGACTTGATCCTCGCGTACCACGACTTGGCGCTCTCGTCTTCCTGCCACGGCACATCGCCCAGATAATCGGCCGCGGACAAATGCGCCGCCGCGGCCAGGTCCGCAAAGGTCAGTCTTTCGCCGGTGAGCCAGTCGCGGTTACGGACCAGCCAGCCGATATAGGCCAGATGATACTTGATGTTGCTGCGGGCGGCACGCAACGCGTCGGTTTCCGGCGAACCGCCGCCCTGCTTCAGCGGGATGAAGCGCTTATAGATGCGCTCCATAACGATCGGACCGCTCACCTCATTGAAAAACTTGTCGTTGAACCAGCTCATCAGCCGGCGCACCTCGATACGCTCATGCGGATCGACCGGCATGAGCCGCGGCCGCGGTACCCTGGAGCCGTGCACTTCATCGAGATATTCGGCGATGATAGCGGCCTGGGGAACCGGCGGCGCGCCGTCTTCGAGTAGAACCGGCGTGGTTCCCGCGGGATTGAGCTTGAGAAATTCCGTACGCCGCTCCCAAGGGCGTTCTTCGACAAGCCGCGACGCAAGCGACAGTTCGTCGAGCGCGAGACGCACGAAGCGTGAATGCGGACAGAATGGATGATGAATGAGCGTCAGCATGCCGTTGTGAGCATGTGTGGCGGCCCCCCGTGGCCAAAAGACGGACAAGAGACGGACAGGTGACGGGATCGAATATCGGGACGGTTAGTATTTCGTTACGAAACCTGCATGCACTTTGGGGCCAAGTTCCGGCACGGGCACACGCTATCGCCCGCGCGACGGCATTTTGGGCCCCAGCGCGGCTAGGAGGGAGATGCGCCGCTCCCGCTGGCTGTGACCTCGATATCCGGATCGAATTGGCCGGTTTTGCGAAAGCGCCACAGGTAAGTCGGCACGATGGCCTCGATCGTTTCCGGGACGATACCGAGCGCTTCGAGCGTGCGCCCCTCACGCCGCGCCTCGTCCGAGACAACGTTGTCACCCTTGAGCATCTCGACCTGATCGGGCGTAATCGGCGGCTTCGGCAAGAACTGCGCGAACCCTGCCTGCAGGCGCATGACCCCGAACGGTACCGGGATCAGCAGCCGGCGGCGGCGGATGGTGGCCAGAACGAATTCCATCAATTCACGGAACGTGTGTACGTCCGGCCCGCCGAGTTCGTAGGTCGTGCCCGGCTTGGTGCTGCCATCGACCGCGAGCGCGATCGCCTCGGCAGCGTCGCCCACATAAACCGGCTGAAACCGCGTGTGCCCGCCGCCAGGGAGCGGCAGCGCCGGAGCGATGCGCGCCAGCGCGGCGAAGCGGTTGAAGAAGTCGTCTTCGGGACCGAACAAGATCGACGGCCGCATGATGACCGACTCGGGCTGCGCGGCGCGCACCCGGCGTTCGCCTTCGGCCTTGCTACGCGCATAGTCCGCCGCCGAATTCGCATCGGCGCCGATGGCCGAGACGTGGACCAGCGGGGCGCCGGCCGACTTTGCCGCGAGCGCTACCGTTTCGGCGCCGGCCGCCGCAACCGCATCGAAGCGCTGCCGGCCGCGCTCGAACAGAATTCCAACCAGATTGACCGCGGCGTCCGCATCGCGCATCGCCGCGGCGACGGACTGCGGGTAGCGAATATTGGCCTGCACCGTATTGATCTGGCCGACCCTGCCCATCGGGCGGAGATAGCCGGTGAGCTCCGGACGGCGCACCGCAACACGGATGCGGTAGCCGCGATTCGCGAGCGCGCGCACCACGTGACGGCCCAAAAACCCCGAGCCGCCAAACACGGTGACGAGCGTTTCGGCCTTGTTTTTCACGGTCATCGGCGGCGGAATACAGCAACGCCTGCGCGCTGTATAGAGGCAAAGTCCCTTCGATTGACAACGAGAAAGCCGCTCCGTACCTATCCGGATACTGCCCAGGTGGCGGAATTGGTAGACGCACTAGTTTCAGGTACTAGCGGGTAACACCGTGGAGGTTCGAGTCCTCTCCTGGGCACCAGCCTTCGCTC
>Ga0208849_1000212_pt1 | contig 56867 bp, 58 predicted proteins | sample NGESurdeep072012_10_FD_184470 | JGI IMG/M metagenome (GOLD analysis project Ga0208849, IMG submission 184470) | Arctic peat soil microbial communities from Barrow, Alaska - NGEE Surface sample 53-3 deep-072012 (SPAdes) | ecosystem: Environmental > Terrestrial > Soil > Wetlands > Peat ... | reverse complement strand
CGGTTGAACCGGAGAAGGCTTTAAAGCCGCCGCTCGTCGCAGCGGTCAAGGCCGGAGGCTAACGCGGCCGCAGGCGCGTTAGCCGCAGGCGGATCCACGCGGACGGGGATGGCGAAGCCACCACCGGCCGCGCTCGCACAACCCTCCAGCCCTCCGCCAGGCCAAAAGCCCGTCGGCTCCGCCGACGGGCGCTCCGCGAAGCCGTACCCATCCCCGCGCGAAACGCGCAGCGTTTCGCGCGGACTAGCCGACCGGCGGGCGGATGTAGATCACGCCCTCGTGCTTGATCGGGACGAACGAGGCGCCGATGTCCATGATCACGGCTTCGACGTAGGCGTACACCTCGGCACTTCCTTGCTCGTCTTCGCAGATGACGTCGATGCCGACCTCGTCATGCGGGCGTGCATCGAGGTCGTTCTCGAGGAGCAGCTTGAGCAGCCGGTCACGATCGGGGATCCGTGCTGCCTCGACCTGGACTGTGCTCGACATTGTCGCTCCTCTCGGATCCAGAACCGGGAACTTCTGCGCAACCTCCGGCCGGCGGCCGCAGTCTTGGATCCGAAGTATGCCGATCGCAGCGGCCGGCCGTCAACCGGTAGCTTCCTCGAGGTGCGGCGCACCCACCCTCGCGTGCGCGGCGGCTACGCGGTGCGCGGGCTCAGTCTTCTCCTCGGACTCGTGCTGTTCGCGCTCGGCGTCGTGCTGATCCTCGACTCGAAGCTCGGGCTCTCGCCGTGGGACGTGCTCAATCAGGGCTTGTCGAGGCACTCGCCGCTCTCCTTCGGGATGGCCAACGTCGCGATCGCGGTCGTCGTGCTCGGGGTCGGCTGGGTGCTCGGCGGGCGGCCCGGCATCGGCACGGTCGCCAACGCCGTCCTGATCGGAAGCTTCATCCAGCTGTTCACGTCGGTCGGCGCGCTCACCGATCTCTCGCACGACGGTCTGACGGTGCGGATCCCGCTACTCGTGATCGGCATCGGGCTGATCGGCCCGGCGTCGGCGCTCTACATCTGCGCGGACTTCGGCGCCGGGCCGCGCGACACGCTCATGCTCGTCGGGGCGCGGCGCACGGGTGCGCGCGTCGGACTCGTGCGCGGCGTGATCGAGCTGTGCGCGCTCGCGGCGGGGATCGGGCTCGGCGGCACGTTCGGCGTCGGCACGGTGCTGTTCGCGCTGCTCGTCGGCCCGGTGGTGGAGTCGTCGTTCGCGCTGCTCGCGCGCACGCCGCTCGTCGTCGCCTCGCCGGCGCCCGTGCCGGTCGTGATCGGCGAGTAGCCGCTCAGCGCTTCAGCGACAGCGCGGCTCCGATGCCGAGCAGCGCGATGCCGAGCAGTCGCGGCCAGTGCAGGGCGATCTGCGCCGAGCCGAGGAGCCCCCACCGGTCGATCGCCGCGCCGACGACGAGCTGGCCGGCGATGAGGATCCCCACCGTGGCGGCGATGCCGATGCGCGGGCCTGCGTACGTGATCGCGAACACGATCAGCAGGCCCATCACACCGCCCGTCAGCATCCACCAGGGCTGGTGCAGCGCGCGGGTGTAGCCGGCCGCGCTCCGGCGCACGACGAGCAGGCCGGCGAGCGCGAGCACGGCGGTGAGCGCCGTCGAGAAGCCGAGCGCCTCGGCCACGCCCACGCGCTCGCCGAGCCGCGACATCACCGCGACCTGGACCGAGCCGGCCAGGCCGGCCGCAACGGCCAACCCGGTTGCAAGCGCGCCGCCGGACACGCCTGTAACCCTAGGGGGCTAAGCGGCCGACGTGTCCGCCTGCCAGAGGTTGAAGGCGTTGCCCTCGGTGTCCGTGCACGCCGCGAACCAGCCGTGCGTCGGCACCGGGCTCTTCGGCTCCGCCGTGCCGCCGAGCTCCCTCACCTTGGCGCTCGCCGCCTCGATGTCGGGCGTGTCGTAGTAGTACTTCGGGTGGCCGCGCTCGTCCGACTGGAAGACGGCGACGCCCGAGGTTTCGCTCGTTCGCGCCATGCGGTACTCGAATCCCTCCATGGCGCTGGCGCCGAACTCCCAGCCGAACAGCCCACCCCAGAAGGCCTGCGCCCGGTCGACGTTCTCGGACGGGAACTCGATGTGGACGATCTCTCCAGCCACGGTGTTCCTTTCGGGTTGAGTAGCTCGAAGGTACTTCGCGTTAGGCTCCCTCCGCAAACGAGCCAAAGGGGGAGCGATGGTCCGCGTGTTCGTCGTGTACACGGAAGAGCCCGATCCGGCCCGCTACGCGCAGCACGTCGAGCTGTGCCTGAAGGTTCCGGGCGCGGTGTTCCGGCACGGCAAGGTCACCCGGACGCTCGTCGGCGACGAGCTCAAGTACTACGCCGAGTACGAGTTTCCCGACGTCGACGCGTTCAAGGCGGCGGCCGCGACGGATGCGTTCCAGGTGACCGGCGCCGACGCCGCCGACATGGGCTACCCGCACAGCGTGTACATCGCCGACATTGGCTGAGCCCGACGCCCCGCGCGCGGTCGACCCTGCGGAGCTCGGCTTCGAGCGCATCCGCTACGAGAAAGCGCCGCCGCGCGCGACGATCACGCTCAACCGGCCCGACGTCCTCAACGCGTTCGACTTCAAGATGTTGCGTGAGATCGCACGCGCGTGCGAGGACGCGAGCTGGGACGACGACATCCGCGTCGTCGTCGTCACGGGCGAGGGCCGCGCGTTCTGCGTCGGCGCCGACCTGAAGAGCTGGGGCGCGGAGCTGATCGACAACCCGCGCCTCTACTGGAAGTGGTTCGGTGCGTTCAAGGACATGCACGACCGGCTGCGCGAGATCGGCAAGCCGACCGTCGCGCGCGTGCAGGGGATCGCCGTCGGCGGCGGCAACGAGCTGCAGATGGCGTGCGACCTGGCCGTGATGGTCGACGACGCGTTCATCCGGCACGTCGGGCCGGAGCACGGCTCGGTGCCGGCGGGCGGCGCGACGCAGTGGCTGCCGCTGTTCGTCGGGGATCGCCGCGCGCGCGAGATCCTCTTCCTCTGCGAGGAGATTCCCGCGGTGCAGGCAGCCGAGTGGGGTCTCGTCAACTACGCGGTGCCGCGCGCGGAGCTCGACGCGAAGGTGGACGAGCTCGTCGCCAAGCTCGCCGCGAAGCTGCCGCAGACGATGCGCTACACGAAGCAGCAGATCAACTGGTGGCGCGACATCTCGTGGCACGAGACGATCGGTCACGCCCGCGACTGGCTGTCGCTGTCGATGCTCGGCGACGAGGCGAAGGACGCGATCAACGCCTTCCTGAAGAGCCGTGACTGACGAGCTCGTCCTCGTCGAGCGCGACGGCCGCGTCGGCGTCGTGGCGATGAACCGTCCGAAGCAGCTGAACGCGCTCTCGGGCGAGCTGATGAGCGCCGTCGTGGCTGCGCTCGAGGGGCTCGACGCCGACCCGGAGGTGCGCGCGATCGTGCTCGCCGGCGGCGAGCGTGCGTTCGCGGCCGGCGCGGACATCGCCGAGCTCGCCGAGGGGACGCCGATCTCGCTCTACGAGAACCGGCGTATCGAGCGCTGGGACGCGATCCGCGGACTGCGCACCCCGATCGTCGCCGCGGTGTCGGGCTTCTGCCTCGGGGGCGGCTGCGAGCTCGCGATGCTCTGCGACGTGATCGTCGCGTCCGAGACGGCGCGCTTCGGCCAGCCCGAGATCAACCTCGGCGTGCTCCCCGGCGCCGGAGGCACGCAGCGGCTGACGCGCGCGGTCGGAAAGGCGGTGGCGATGGACATGATCCTCACCGGCCGGATGCTCTCCGCCCGCGAGGCGCTCGACTTCGGGCTCGTCGCGCGCGTCGTCGCGAAGGAGGCGTGGCTCGACGAGGCGAAGCGCGTCGCGTACGAGATCGCCGCGAAGGGCCCGATCTCGGTGCGGCTCGCGAAGGAGGCGATCGACCAGGCGTTCGAGACGCCGCTCTCCGCCGGCATCGAGTTCGAGCGGCGCGCGTTCTATCTCGCCCGTGCCTCCGAGGACGCCGGCGAGGGGCTGAGTGCGTTTCTCGAGAAGCGCCCGCCGGACTTCAAGGGCCGGTAGTAGGGTCTGCGCGATGGCCGAGGTCGAGGTCACGCGCGACGGCGCGGTGCAGACGATCACGCTGAACCGCCCCGACGTGCTCAACGCGTTCAACCGGGCGGTGCACGCGGGGTTGCGCGAGGCGCTGAAGGAGGCCCGCGACCCGGAGGTGCGCGCGGTCGTGCTCACCGGCGCCGGGCGCGGCTTCTGCGCCGGGCAGGACCTGACGGAGTTCGGCGAGGCGCCCGACGTCCGAGCGAGCCTGCGCGAGACATACCACCCGAACGTGCTCGCGATCCGTGCGCTCGAAAAGCCGGTGATCGCGGCCGTGAACGGTGTGTGCGCCGGCGCCGGGCTGTCGCTCGCGTGCGCGTGCGACATCCGTATCGCCGCCGACACCGCGTCGTTCGTGCCCGGGTTCGTCGGGATCGGGCTCGTGCCCGACGCCGGGGGGACGTACTTCATCCACGGGCTGCTAGGGGCGGCCCGCGCCTTCGAGTGGATGTCGTCGAACCGCCGTCTGAGCGCGGTCGACGCGCATGCGTGGGGCCTCGTCTCCGAGGTGACCGACGCGGACGGGCTTTCCGCGAGAGCGGCCGAGCTCGCCGCGACGTACGCCGCGCTGCCGACGCGCGCGATCGGGATGACGAAGAGGCTGTTCGACCACGCCGACACCGCGACGCTCGAGGAGCAGCTGGAGATGGAGTCGCAGCTCCAGGGTGCCGCGACGCAGACCGAGGACTTCCGCGAAGGCGTCGCGGCGTTTCTCGCCAAGCGCCCGCCGAGTTTCACCGGCCGCTGATTCAGGCCGGGATCGTGAGGCTCTCGAGGTCGCGCGGGTAGTCGGTGAGGATCTCGATCCCGTCGGCGGTGACGGCGACGGTGTCGGAGTGGCGGAAGCCGCCGATGTCGGCGTAGAGGCCCGGCTCGATCGTGAACACCATGCCCGGCTCGATCGGCGTGTGGTCGCCGAGGTCGAGAAACGGCGCCTCGTGGTTGCGGAGACCGATCGCGTGTCCGGTGTGCTGGCGCCAGTACTGCAGCAGGTCGTTCTCCTCGAGGTAGCGCATGACGGCGCCGTCCACGTCGGCGCACGTCACGCCGGGGCGAAGCGCGGCGAAGGCCGCGTCCTGTGCCCCGACCGTGTGCTCGAACAGACGGCGCATCTCGTCGGTCGGAGATCCGATCACCATCGCCCGCTCGAGCTCGGCGTTGTAGCCCCAGATCGGCGCGCTCGTCTCGCTGACGAGCATGTCGCCCGCCTGGAACTCGATGTTGTGCGCGACCGCGTGCGCCCACGAGCTGCGGCGCCCGATCTGTCCGCGGTAGCCGGCCGATGCACCGTCGGCCGAGGCCTGCTGGCCGCCGTACCCGTCGCCGAGCGCCTCGAGCAGCTCGAGCGTCGCCTCGTGTCCTGCGCGCAGGCTCGCCCCGGCCTCGGTCGCGCCGGGACGCGTGTACTCCTGGAGCAGCCGGTGCGCGCGCTCGCACCAGCGCGCGCTCTCCCGGATCAGCGCGAGCTCGTTCTCGCTCTTGCGCGCCATCATCGCCTCGATCGCTCCCGCGAGCGGTGCGACCGTGGCCGCCGTCACCTCGCTGAGCGGGGGGCCGTGGTAGCCGAGGATGCCCGGGTAGCCGTCCTGGTCGGCGCCGACGGCGCCCGCGATTCCGAGCCCCGCGAGCACCCGCCCGAAGATCAGGAGCGGATGCTCGAGCCCCGGGTACTCCGGATACGACTCGATCCGCGCGAAGGCCGTCTCGGCGCGCACGCGCTCGACCTCGAACTCGGGCACGAAGACGACCATCTCCCCCGCCGCGCTCTGCGCGAACACGACCGGGCGTTCCGTCGAGAGGAAGCCGAAGCTCGTGAAGTACCGGATGTAGTGCGCGTCGAAGAGGACGTAGCCGGAGAGCTGCTCGCGGCGCACGTGCTCGAGCAGCCGCTCGCGCCGCGACTCGAGCTCGGCCGCCGGGATACCCGTGCGCGCGAGCGACGTCGGCCCCATGGCCGAAACCCTATCGTCCGCAAACAGTGAGGCCGATCGCGTCGGCGGCCTCGCTGCTCGCGAGCCCGGCCGCGCGAACCTGCTCGGCCGCGCTCGTCACCGCGGGGAGGTTGTGGCGCAGCGCCGCCTGACCGAGCGCATGCAGGGCGGTTGCGACGCGGCGGTCGGCGGCGAGCCATTGCGCAACCGCCGCCTTGTCCTGGGCGGCCGGGTTGAGCGCGGCGAGCTTGCGCAGCGCCGCCTCGTACAGCGGCAGGTTGCGATCGACGTACGCGACCACCTGCGTGTACTTCGTCGGCTTCGGCAGCGTGCCCGCTCCGGAGGCGAACGCCGAGCAGATCGCGTCCGCCTTCTTCACGAACGCCCCGTGCGATGGGCCCCCGCAGCCGGTGAGGACGAGCGGCGCGCACGCCAGCAGCGTCAGGCCGGCAGCGGCGCGATTCACGCCGGGAGACTAGCGCTGCGACGCGACGGTGCGGCGTCCGCCCGGGACCCTACACTCGGCCGCGCGATGGACCATCCGATCCAGCTCGTCGTCACCGACGATCTACGCCGCAGCCGGCTGACCGTGTTCTTCCGGCTCCTTCTGGCCATTCCCCACCTCGTCTGGCTCTGGCTGTGGGGCATCGCGGCGTGCATCGCGCTCGTGATCGCCTGGTTCGCGGCGCTCTTCACGAAGCGGGTTCCCGACGGCCTGCACGCGTTCCTTGCGCGCTACCTCCGCTATCAGGTGCACGTGTACGCGTACATCACGCTGACCGCCGACCCCTTCCCCGCCTTCGACGGCGCCAACGCGTATCCCGTGGATCTCACCGTCGCGCCGCCGGAGGAGCAGAGCCGCCTGTCCGTCTTCTTCCGTGTGCTGCTCGCTCTGCCCGCGCTGATCCTCTCGGGCGTGATGAACTACCTCGTCGAGATCCTCGTGTTCTTCGCATGGTTCGCGTGCCTGTTCACGGGGCGGATGCCGGAGGGGATGCGGAACCTGCTCGCGTTCACGATCCGCTATCACGCGCAGACATACGCGTACTACGGGTTGCTGACGCCGCGCTATCCCAGCCTCAACGTCGGCCTGTAGCGGGCCGGGAAAGCCTCGCCGCTCACATGCGGATCTCCGCGCGCCTATAGTCGAGAGGTGGCGGTCACGCCCGACACCCGGCGCTGGGAGGAGCTCTTCGCCGCGCGCACGCGTGGAGTCGGCGACGGGATCACGGCGGTGCTCGCGTTCCTCGCGGTGCCGGATCTGATCTCGTTCGCGGGCGGGTTCCCCGATCCGCTGACGTTCCCGCGCGAGCACGCCGCGACGCTGCTCGCGGAGTTCGCGGCTGCGGGCGAGGCGCGCGCATTCCAGTACGCGCCGACACGCGGTCTGGCCGGCCCGCTCGACGCGCTCGCCGGCCGGCTCGAGGCGGTGCAGGGCCGCCGCCCGGCGGACGACGAGCTGCTGCTCACGAGCGGCGGCATGGAGGCGCTCGAGCTCGTCGGCAAGTCGTTCCTCGACCGCGGCGACACCGTCGTCGTCGAGGGCCCGACATATCTCGGCGCGATCATGGCGTTCCGCAGCTTCGAGGCCGAGGTCGTCGCCGTGCCGCTGGACGAGCACGGGCTCGACGTCGGCGAGCTGGAGCGCCGGTTCGCGGGCGGTCTGCGCGCGAAGCTCCTCTACACGATCCCCGACCACCAGAATCCGGCCGGCGTCGGCCTGGCCGCAGAGCGGCGCGCGCCGCTGGTCGAGCTCGCGCGGCGCCACGGCTTCCTGATCGTCGAGGACGTCGCGTACCGCGAGCTCGGCTTCGACGACGATGCGGCGGCGAGCCTCTGGAGCCTTGGGCCGGACGTGGTCGTGCAGGTGGGGACGACGTCGAAGACGTTCTTCCCCGGCGTGCGGCTCGGCTGGGCGGTCGGCCCGGCGGAGGTCTCCGCGCAGCTCGTGTCCGCAAAGCAGAACACCGACCAGTGCGCGGCCGCGCTCGGACAGCGGATGTTCGAGGAGTACGTGCGCCGCGGCTGGATCGACGAGCAGCTCGTGCGGTCGCGTGCGCTGTACCGGCGGAAGTGCGAGCTGCTGCTCGCCGCGCTCGAACGGCACATGCCGGCGGGTGCGCGGTGGACGCGTCCCGAGGGGGGCTTCTTCTCGTGGCTGACGCTGCCCGCGGGCGGCGACGCCGGGTTGCTCGCGAAGCGCGCCGCCGAGGCGGGCGTCGGCGTCGTGCCTGGCACGCCGTTCTTCCCGGACGGCCGGGGCGGCGACAACGTGCGGCTCTCGTTCAGCATGGTCGACGAGGCGCTGATCGACGAGGGGATCGAGCGGCTCGCGGCTCTCGTAGCCCCGGGGGTGGCGGCGCCCGCCGGCCGGCTCTAGAGTAGCGCCCTTGCCTGAAAGTCACATCTCCCTAGGGCAATGGGGCTAGAGCGGATGTTGGGTCCCGGCACGACGGCTCGGCTCCGGTCAGCGACCGGCTTCAAGCACCCCCGGGCGTTCTGGCTCGGTGTGTCGGCGGTGACCGGCGGGGTGCTGCTGCACCTGCCGATGTTCCTGGGCGCGAAGAGCAACCACTACATGCTCCGCGGCATGCCGATGGACAACTGGATGCTGATCGGCATGGCGCTGATGGTCGCCGGCTACGCGGCGGTGATCTACGGCCTCGCACCACGATTCTCGCGGCACACGACGCAGGAGGCGTCGGATCTCGAGCTCGAGGCGCTCGACGAGAGCCGGCTCAGCGCGGCGCATGTCCGGCTGATGGTCGTGCTGATGCTCGGCATCGCCGTGGACACGCAGAAGCCGTTCACCTTCACGTTCATCCTCCCGGGCGTCGCGAACGAGTACAACCTGCGCTCGCCGTCGCACCCCGCGCCGGGCCACTGGCCCGTGGCGCTGTTCCCGTTCATCGCGATCATCGGCACCGTCGTCGGCTCGCTGATCTGGGGCCGCCTCGGCGACAGCATCGGCCGGAGGGCGTCGATCCTGCTCGCCGCGACGCTGTTCATCGGCACGGCGATGTGCAGCGCGATGCCGGCCTTCCACTGGAACCTCGTCGCCTGCTTCTTCATGGGTGTGAGCGCGGGCGGCCTGCTGCCGATCGTCTACTCGCTGCTCGCCGAGACGATCCCCGCCCGGCGGCGCGGTGAAGCGGTCGTGCTCGTCGCCGGGATCGGGACTGCGCTCGGCTTCCTGCTCGCGAGCTGGAGCGCGCACTGGCTGATCCCGACCTTCGGCTGGCGGATCATGTGGTTCTTCGGGATCCCGACCGGGCTCGCGCTGATCCTGCTCAACCGCTACATCCCGGAGTCGCCGCGGTTCCTGATCGCAAACGGCCACACCGAGGAAGCGCACGACGTGATGCGCGTCTTCGGCGTGAAGATCCGCGACCGCGCGCCGGGCGCCGCCGCGCCCGAGGGCACGGCGAATCCGGGGTTCGCCGCCGTCTTCCGGCGGCCGTACACGGCGATCACGCCGGTGCTGACCCTCTACGGGCTCGCCTGGGGACTCGTCAACTTCGGGTTCCTCGTCTGGCTCCCGGTCTACGTCGCGAAGAGCGGAGTCACGGCCGGCCAGGTGACGACGATCATCGCGAAGGCGGCGCTGTTCGCGATCCCCGGCTCGGTCGTCGTGGCGTGGCTCTACGGACGCTGGAGCACCCGCGGGACGCTGATCGTCGCGGCCGGGCTCGAGGCGGGCGCGCTCGCCGTCTTCGCCGCGGACGCAAGCGCGATCGTGCACAACTCGACGCTCTTCACCGCGGTGCTCGTCGTGCTGCTGATCGCGATGTGGGCGACCGTCTCGGCGCTCGCCCCGTACGCCGCGGAGGTGTACCCGACGGCGATCCGCGGCGCAGGTTCCGGCGTCGTCGCAGGAGCCACGAAGCTCGGCGGCGTGCTCGCCCTCGGCATCGCGGTGATGGCGTGGGCGCCTCCCGGCGTCGCCGGCGCCGCTTTGATCGCCGCGGTGCCTGCCGGGGCCGCCGCGCTCCTGCTCGTGTTCTACGGCTTCGAGACCCGTGGGCGGCGGCTCGAGGAGATCTCCAGGAGCGAGGCCGCAGCGGCGTCGCGGCCCCGGCGGAAGCTCGCCCTGCGCATCGGCGGGACGTCCTATCCCGTCGTCCTCCCGTCGTGGAAGGACCCGCGGCTCCACCTCTCCGTCACGTTCATCTTCCTGCATGTGCTCGGCCAGGTCGAGTTCCACTTCCGGCTCTCGGTCCCGCAGATCGTCGCGCCGCTGCTGACCTGCGCGATCATCGAGTTCGTCGTCACGTTCTGGCAGAAGCGCGCGATCGTCTGGCCGGCGAGCGCGCTGCTGACCGGCAACGGGATCGGCTTCATCCTGCGCATCCCCGGCACGCGCCACGGCGACTGGTGGACGTTCCGCGGCGTGTGGATCTACGCCGCGGTGGCGGCGGTCTCGCTGCTGTCCAAGTACCTGATCACCTTCCGCGGGCGGCACATCTTCAACCCCTCGAACCTCGGGCTCGTCCTCGGCTTCCTGATCCTCGGCAGCAGCCGGGCGGAGCCGCTGCAGTTCTGGTGGGGCCCGATGTCGCCGGCGCTCCTGATCGTGCTCGGCACGATCGTCGCGGGGGCGCTCGTGATCCTCTCGCGCGTCCATCTGCTCACGGTGGCGGCCCTCTTCTGGGCCACGTTCGCCGGCGGGCTCGGCATCCTCGCGCTCAGCGGGCACGCGTTCTCCGCGAACTGGCACCTCGGGCCGGTCGCCGACGGCTACTTCTGGAAGGTGCTGATCACCTCGCCCGAGGTGTTCATCTTCATGTCGTTCATGATCACCGACCCGCGGACGGCGCCGGAGACGGCGCGGGGCCGGAAGATCTACGCGATCACGATCGGCCTGCTCGGCGCGCTCCTCATCGCGCCGATGCAGACGGAGTTCGCGGCCAAGGTCGCGCTGCTCGGGACGCTGACGATCGTCTGCGCGGCGCGGCCGCTGATCATCCTCGCGCAGGAAGCCGTGGCGCGCCGCCGGGCCGCGGGCACGTGGAACCTGCCGAACCTGCCCCGCCGGCGGCCCGTGCTCGCCGCGATGGGCGCCCTCGGCGCGGCGTCCTTCGCCGGCCTGATCGTCGTCTCCGGCAGCCCTGCCCGCACGGTCGTCGGACTCGGCCCGACGGCGACGGGAAGCTCTGTCGAGGTGAGCATCGCCCACACGCCGGGCGTGGTCTCGATCAGCCGGCAGACCGGCCGGCAGATCGCCACCGCCGCGGTCGGCGACCTGAAGGTCGCCGCCACCGCGCTCAGCCGCCGCGATGCCGCACGGGCCGCGACGTCGGCGGCGGGCGCGTACCTCACCGCTCTCCGCACGCAGATCGCGAAGAGTGCGGGCCGCGCGATCGTCGTCCCGAGCTACCAGATCTCCCGGGTGGGCCTGACGCTCCAGCAGGCGGTGGGCCAGGCGCCGCCGACCGTGGCCGCGACGCTGACCGGGTACCTGACGCCGCTCACGTACGCGGCCGGCTCGTCGACCGCGCAGAGCGGTGCGACGACGTCCTTCACGCACATCTTCTACCTCTCGCTGACCGGCAGCCGCTTCCTGATCATCGGCGACGGCGCCACAGCGCCGCGCCCCGCCGCGACGACGGTGATCGCCGCCGACCCGAACGCGTCGAAGGGCAGCGGCGACTTCGCCAAGCTGAAGCTGACCGACATCGCGCCCAAGGTCGGCCTGAAGTTCAGGCAGGACGCCTTCCACTACTCGATGGCGTACGACCCGCAGGCGATGATGGGCGGCGGCGTCTGCTGGATCGACTACAACAACGACGGCTGGCTCGACCTCTACGCCGTCAACTCGTACGCGGACGTCGACCTCCCCGAGTGGGACTCCCACGGCGGGCTGCCGCGAAGCGCGCTGTTCGAGAACGAGCACGGGAAGTTCGTCAACGTGGGCAAGTCCTCGGGCGCCGACATCCAGGTCAAGGGCACCGGTTGCGTCGCCGGCGACTTCAACGGCGACGGCCGCACCGACCTGCTCGTGACGACGGCGACCGGCGCCATCCTGCTGTGGAACAACGGCAACGGAACCTTCACGCAGGGCACGCGCGCCGCCGGGATCGACCTGCCGTACGGCTGGTACTCCGGCGCCGCGGTCGCCGACGTGAACGGCGACGGGCGGCCCGACATCTTCATCTCCGGCTACACCGACATGGCGGATCCGATCACCGGCTCGGTCGCCGGCTTCCCCGAGAACTACGCGGGCGTGCGCGATCTGCTCTTCCTCAACGAGGGCAACGGCCCGAACGGCCGCGCGCGCTTCAAGGAGGTCGGCGTCAAGGCGGGGCTCGAGTCGTCGAACTTCAGCCACGGGCTCGGGGCCGTGTTCACGGACGTGAACGGCGACGGCCGTCCCGACCTGGTCGTCGCAAACGACGGAAACCCCGATCAGCTCTACCTCAATGAGCTCGGCGGCCCGCTCGGCTTCCACTTCGTCAACATGGCGAAGACGTTGGGCGTCGACGATCTGGCCGCAGGTATGGGCGTGGCGGTGGGCGACTACAACGGTGACGGCCTGCCCGATCTCTTCATCACGAACTCACGGGGCCAGCCGCACGCCGTCTACCAGAGCAAGGCGCTCAAAGGCGGCGAGATGCGCTACATCCCGGAGATGGCGAAGTTCGGGAAGGCGCTCGATCGCAAGCAGACCGTCGGCTGGGGTGACTCCTGGATCGACTTCGACAACGGCGGCAACCCCGATCTGATGCTGGCGAACGGCGCGATTCCGGTCACGAACCTGAAGAGGGACACCGAGCCGATCCAGGTGTTGCAGAATCTCGGCGGCGGCCGGTTCGACAACGCGAGCGGGATCGTCGACCAGACGGGCCTGCCGAAGATCATCGGCCGCGGCCTCGCGGCGGCCGACTTCGACAACAACGGCCGGGTGGGCGTCGCGATCAACACGATCGGCGGCCCGCTCGTGCTGCTCCAGAACACCGGGGCGACCGGCAACTGGCTCGAGGTCTCGCTGAAGGGCTTCCACCCCGATGCCGTGATCACCGCGGAGCTGCCGAACGGGCGCAGGGAAGTGCAGGAGCTGCACGCCGGCAGCAGCTACCTCTCGTCCGAGGATCCGCGTGCGCATTTCGGGCTCGGCAAGGCCACGTCCGTCCGCGCGCTGACCGTCCGTTATCCCGGCGGCGCCGTGAAGACGATGCGCAACGTCGCGGCGAACCGGATCGTCACGATCGCGCCTCCCAAGCGATAGCCGACCCACCGTTGCGCCGGCGCCGAATGCTCGCTCTGCTCGTCGTCGTGCTCGTCGTCGTTCCCGTCGGCTGGTATCTCGCGTTCGGCCTGGGTCACGGCAGCGGGCAGCCGGCACCCGGGACGGACTTCGGGGGCGTCAACCGCCACTATCTGCGGTAGCGCCCGGCCGCGAGGACGGCGCGGACGTAGCGCGCGACCGCCGCGGACGAGGGTCGTCCCGCAGGCAGCTCCGCGGCGAACGCGGTCGTGCCGTGCAGCGTGTTGTTCTGCCAGGAGATCGCGCTTCCCGCCAGCTGGGGCATCGGGTGGTACGGCAGGCCGGAGACGTGTGCGAACACCTTCTCGATCCGCCGGTCGCCGCCCGAGGCCCAGACGAGGTCGAGGTGCTGGTGGAACCAGATCGTCAGGTGCGGGTGCAGCCGCAGGATCAGCGCGTGCGCGATCCGCGCTTCGCGCTCCGAGAGCGGACGCGGCCCGGACTCGTACACGCCGCCCATCGGCCGCCAGCGCCACGGAAAGTTGCGATTGAGATCGACGCCGTGCGCGTTCCCGCGCGTGCCGGCGGCGACGCCGTCGGGGTTGAGGTCGGGGACGATCCACAGGTCGAGATCGCGCGGGCTCAGGCGCTCGAGCGCGGCGACGATTGCGAGCCCGGCCGTCTCGTTCCCGTGGATGACGCCGACGACGAGCACCCGTGTTCCGGCGGGGTTGCCGACCTCGACCGCCTCGATCGGCCGGCCCTGCCACGAGCGGCCGAGCGGGATCGTGCGCGCCGAGGCGGACGACGCCGTCGCGCTTGCGGCCAGGAGCGACGCGATGAGCGCGAGCCTTCTCAGATCGTCTTGAACTGCTCGAACGGCTGCCGGCAGCTCTCGCAGTAGCGGAGCGAGCGGCACGGGGTTGGGCCGAAGATGTTCTCGAGCTTCGTCTCCGTCGAGCCGCAGTACGGGCAGCGGAACGCCTTCGACTGGAGTTGCACGAGCTGCGGCGCTGACGCTTCGCGCGGCGCAGGCGGGGCGAAGCCGGCGGTTCGCAGCTTCTCGCGGCCGGCGGGAGTGATCCTGTCGGTCGACCACGAGTCGTCCGAGATCACGCGCACCTCGGGCTCCGCGCCGAGGCCCGCGACCTTTTCCTCCATCGCCGTCTTCATCGCCTCCAGGGCCGGGCAGCCGAGGAACGTCGGTGTGAACTCCACCCGGACGTGACCGTCGTGGACATCGACCGAGCGGATGACGCCGAGGTCGACGAGCGAGATCACGGGGATCTCGGGGTCGGCGATCTCGTCGAGCGCGGCCCAGACCTGCTCCGCGGTCACCACTGCGTGCCGGCCGGCTGCGAGCGGCGCACCATCGTCATCTCGTCCCACAGCTGCGCGAGGTCGTCCGTGTGCGTGCCGCGCTCGACCGCGCCGACCTCCGCGAGGCCGGTGCGCGACGCCAGCTCTCCACGCTGCGCCGGCGGCAGCACGCCGAGCGCGTACGGCCACAGCTCCGCGACCGCGTCGCGGAAGCGCAGCTCGTCGCGCAGGCGCTCGTGCCACATCTCGGCGTGCATGCGGTGATACGCCTCCTCGCGGTTGATCTTCGCCGCGAGCCCGGCGATCCGCGCGTCGCCGTCCTCGCGCAACGCGGAGATGCGAATCTCGTCCGCCTGCTCGTAGAGCCAGCGGCGCGCGATCGCGTGCGCCCAGTCGAGCAGGCGCAGCTCGACGAGCGGCGCGCACCGGTACTCCGCCGGCTCGCGGTCGAGCGCGAGCGCGTCCGCGTCGTCGGTCAGCAGCTCGTAGACGGCGCGCGCGTGCCCGATCTCGTTCTGCGCGATCGACGAGAACGCGACGTCCTCCTCGAGCATCGGCGCGATCCCCGTCCACTCGGAATCGCGCCAGCCGATGATCAGCTCGTCGTCAGCCAGCCCGAGCAGCAGTTCGTTCACGCGCCTCCTTCAGCCGTGCCTTGATCGAGTAGCCGTCGACGCGGCGGTACTTGAGGTCGAACTCGTCCGCCCACGTGTCGACGACGTGCACCATGCTGCGGGGGACGAGCCAGAGCGCGGCCGACTCGCCGCGGCGACCGTACTGCTCGCGCGCCCACGCCTCAGCGAACTCCGCATCCGGTGCGACGATCGAGCCGGCGTGCTCGAACGGCTGACCCTTCCGCTCTTGCCGGAATACCTCCCAGACCGGCTCGCCGCTCATGCCGTCAGCATCGCGTCGCGGACCCACCGCTCCTGCTCGATGAAGCGCGCGCGGAACGCGAGCCGCTCCGCCGTCTTCGGCCCGTGCCCGGTGACGACGGAGCGCAGCTCGTCCCAGTCGGGCTCCGTGTATTCCCAGACGCCGTCGTCGCGCCGGCGCAGCTTCGGGTCGGGGACGGTGAGGCCGAGCTCCCAGATCTGCGGCACATACCCCTCGAGGAACTGCTGCCGCGCCTCCTCGTTGCCCTGTGACTTGATCCGCCACAGGAACATCGGATCCTCGTCGCTCGGGATCGGGTTGCCGTGGAACTGCATGAGCGGGCCCCACCAGCGGTCGAGCGACTCCTGCACGAGCTCGAACTGCGCCGGCGTGCCGGTGACCATCGTCAGGATCACGTCGCGGCCGTGGAGGATGTGGAACGACTCCTCCCAGCAGATCTTCTTCATGATCCGCGCGTACGGCGCGTACGAGCACTTGAGCAGCGCCTTCTGGCTGATGATCGCCGCCGCGTCGACGAGCCACGCGATCACGCCGACGTCGCCCCACGTCTTCGTCGGGTAATGGAAGACGTTGTGGAACTTCGACTTGCCCGAGACGAGATCGGCGAGGCACTGCTCGCGCGGCTTCCCGAGATCCTCGACGACGCGATAGATCAGCTGCGCATGCCCGACCTCGTCCTGCACCTTCGCCGTGAGCGCGAGCTTGCGCCGGAGCGTCGGCGCACGGAGGATCCACTCCCGCTCGGGCAGCACGCCCATCAGCTCGGAGTTGCCGTGCATCTCGATGAACTTGATCAGCTTCAACCGGTATTCCTCGGGCAGCCGGTCGGTCGCCTCGACCTGGCCACCGGCCTGGACGACCTCGAGAAAGGCCTGCTCATCGACGGGTTTCTCGGCTGCGGCCATCGCGCTCCTTCCGAACGATCGTTAGCCTCCCGATTGTATGTCCGCGCGCAAGACCGAGTTGACCCGCGCCGCCGCCCGGCTCTTCGCCGCCAAGGGCTACCACGGCACCTCGGTCGGCGACCTCGCCAGGGCCCTCGGCGTCCAGAAGGGCTCGCTCTACTCGCATATCGACTCGAAAGCCGACCTGCTCTGGGAGGTCACGCGCGAGGGCGCCGAGGCCTTTCACGCCGCACTCGACGCCGTCCCCGACGAGGGCCCCGTCGTCGAGCGGATCGGCCTCGCGCTGCGCGGCCACCTCCGCGTGATCGCCGAGCAGCTGGAGATCGCCACCGTCTTCATGCGCGAGTGGCGCTACCTCGAAGGCGAGCGCCGCGAGCAGTTCGTCGCCGAGCGGCGCCGTTACGAGGAGCGCCTCCGCGCGCTCTTCCGCGAGGGCCGCGAGCACGGCGAGCTGCGCGCCGACCTCGATGACGGCACCGCGGCGCTGCTCGCGCTCTCGTCGGTCAACTGGGCCACCACCTGGCTGCGCCCGGGCACCGACACGGACGAGCTCGCCGACCGTTTCACCGCGCTCCTGCTCGACGGAATGCGCGGCTACGCGTCGCGCTGAGAGCCCCCGCGCTTGCGGGACGGCGCGCGCTACGGGCATCCTCGACGGATGCAGGCAGCAACGCTCGTCGTCAATCCCTTCGCGTCCCGGGTCACGCAGGCGAAGCTCGCCGCGGTGGCCGACGCTCTTTCGCGCGTCGTCGAGCTCACCGTCGAGCTCACCGAGCGGCCGGGCCACGCGACCGAGCTCGTCGCCCAGGCGTGCGCCGCCGGCAAGACGGCGATCCTCGTCTACTCGGGCGACGGCGGCTTCAACGAGGCGCTGAACGGGCTCGCCGCCGACGTGCCGATCGGCTTCCTGCCGGGCGGCGGCACGAGCGTCCTCTCACGCGCGCTCGGGCTCCGGTCCGATCCCGTCGACGCCGCGCGGCGCATCGCCGAGTCGATCGAGCTCGGGCGGACGCGCCGGATCACCCTCGGCCTCGTCAACGGACGCCGCTTCGCGTTCGGCGCCGGGATCGGCCTCGACGCCGAGGCGGTGCGGCGCGTCGACGCCATGGGCCGGAACGACGAGGGGAAGCGCCCCGGCGACCTCGCCTTCGTGCTCGCCGTCCTGCGCACCCTCGCCGTTCGGCGCGGACAGATGGACCCTGCGCTCACCGTCACGGGCTTCGGCCGCGCCGCGTTCGTGTTCGTCGCCAACGGCAGCCCGTACACCTACGCGAAGCGCCTGCCGCTGCCGATCGTGCCCGAGGCGCAGTTCGAGCTCGGTCTCGACTTCGTCGCACCCGTACGCGTGCGCCGGCGCTCGCTCGTGCCCACGGCACTCGCCGTCCTCACCGGCCACGCCCGCCGCGGCGGCAGCGTGCTCTACGCGCACGATCTCGACCGGCTCGAGGTGATCTGCGACGCACCGATGGCGCTGCACGCCGACGGCGAGGACCTCGGCGACGTCAAGGAGGCCCTGTTCGAGGCCGAGCGCGGGGCCGTCTCCGTTCTCGTCTGAACGTCTGAACCGAACAACTACGCTTCCGCGCATGGCGCAGGTGGCCCCGGACGAGCACGGCCTTCGGCGCGTCATCGACGAGGACCGCGAGCTCGAAGGACTCGGCGAACGGGATCTGCTCGACCTCTACCGCTCGATGGTGCTCCTGCGCACCTACGACGAGCGCTCGCTCATCTATCACCGGCAGGGCCGCATCGGTACGTACGCGATCTTCTGGAACCACGAGGCGATGCAGGCCGGCTCCGTGCACGCGCTCGAGGACGAGGACTGGATCTTCCCGAGCTACCGCGAGTCGGCGATCGGGCTGCTGCGCGGCATGCCTCCGGCCACCGTCCTCAACTGGTGGCGTGGCCATCCCGCCGGCTGGTGGAACCCCGCCGACTACTGCCTCGGCTCGATCTGCGTCCCGATCGGCACGCACGTGCCGCACGCGGCCGGGCTCGCGTGGGGCAAGAAGCTGAAGGGAGAGCGCGCGTGCGCGATCGCGTACTTCGGCGACGGCGCGACGAGCGAGGGCGCGTTCCACGAGGGCGCGAACTTCGCGGCCGTGATGCAGGCGCCCCTCGTTCTCTTCTGCAACAACAACCAGTGGGCGATCTCGACGCCGCTGTCCGCGCAGACCCGCGCGGAGACGCTCGCCGACAAGGCGGTCGGCTACGGCATGCCCGGCGTGCGCGTCGACGGCGGCGACGTTCTCGCCGTGTACGAGGCGACGCGTGAAGCGGTCGAGCGTGCGCGCGCAGGCGGCGGCCCGACCTTCATCGAGGCGGTCACGTACCGCGCCGCGCCGCACGGCACCGCGGACGATCCGCGCGCGTACATCGACCTCGAGCGCGTCGAGCGCGAGAAGCAGAACGAATGCCTCGGCCGCTACGAGCGCTACCTGCGCCGTCTCGGCCTGCTCAACGACGAGCTCGAGGCGGAGCTGAAGGCGGAGGCGGTCGAGACGATGCGCGCCGCGATCGGCGCGGCCGAAGCCGAGCCGGATCCGGACATCGGACTCCTGTTCGAGCATGCGTACGCGAACCCGCCTGCGTCGTTCGCGGTCGAGCTGGCCGAGCTGCGCCGGATCATCGGAGGCTCCGTTGGCTGAGCTCTTGATGGTGGAGGCGATCAACGACGCGCTCCACGTCGAGCTCGCGCGCGACGACTCCGTGATGGTGCTCGGCGAGGATGTCGGGCGTTCCGGCGGCGTCTTCCGCACGACGGCCGGGCTGTCCGAGCGCTTCGGCGCCGACCGCTGCGTCGACACGCCGCTCGCGGAAGCCGGGATCCTCGGCAGCGCCGTCGGGCTCTGCATGGCCGGGTGGCGGCCCGTCTGCGAGATGCAGTACGACTCCTTCTCGTACCCGTGCCTCGACCAGCTGATCACGCACGTCGGCCGCTACCGCTGGCGCACGGGCGGGACGATGGAGTTCCCGCTCGTCGTCCGCATGCCGTACGGCGGCGGCGTGCGCGCGCCCGAGCTGCACGACGACTCGCCCGAGACGTACTACGTGCACACACCGGGCGTGAAGGTGGCGATCCCGTCGACGCCGGCCGACGCGAAGGGACTGCTCGCCGCGGCGATCCGCGATCCCGACCCCGTGATCGTGCTCGAGCCGAAGCTCATCTACCGCGCCGAGCGTGGCGAGGTGCCCGAGGGCGAGCACGTCGTGCCGCTCGGACAGGCGCGCGTTGCCCGCGTGGGGCACGACCTCACGCTCGTCGCGTACGGCGCGATGGTGCCGTTGTGCGAGCGCGCGGCGGAGGTGCTCGCGGACGAGGCGTCGGTCGAGGTGCTCGACATCCGCACGCTGAAGCCGCTCGACGAGCCGTCGCTGCTCGCGTCCGTCGGGAAGACCGGCCGCGCCGTGATCGTGCAGGAGGCACCGCGCACGGCGGGCTTCGGGGCGGAGCTCGCTGCGATTCTCGCCGAGAAGGCCATCCTCGACCTGCGCGGCCCTGTGCTGCGCGTCACCGGGTTCGACGTGCCGTACCCGTACTGGAAGATCGAGGATGCGTACATGCCGTCCGTCCCGCGCGTCGTCGACGCATGCCGAAAGCTGCTCGCGTTTTGATCCACGAGATCCCGCTCGAGCGACGCACGCTGCACGGCCACTTCTCGCGCGACCTCGCGCCCGTCCTCGAGGTCGCGCCGGGCGATTCCGTCGCCTTCGCATCGCTCAACTCCGGCTGGCGGTGGGACCCCGAGCAGGAGTACCTCGCCCGCGAGCCGCAGCTCGACGACGGGCACGCGCTCAACGGCCCGGTCAAGGTGCGCGGCGCGCTCGCGGGACAGACGCTCGTCGTCCGCATCGACGAGGTTCGGCCGGGCGACTGGGGCGTGACGTTCGCCGACGGCGACCAGTTCGACTGGACGCTCGACGACGGGCGGGCGACCGACGCGCTCGGCTCCACGGTCGCGCTCGCGCCGTTCCTCGGCGTGATCGGAATGCCGCCGCCCGAGCCGGGCGTCCACTCGACTGCGCCGCCGCGTCGCTGGGGCGGCAACATCGACTGCAAGCTGCTCGTCGCCGGCACGACGCTCTACCTGCCGATCCCGGTCGACGGCGCGCTGCTCTCCGCCGGCGACGGACACGGCGCGCAAGGAGACGGCGAGGTCTCGGGCACCGCGATCGAGTGCCCGGTCGTGCGCGCGCAGCTCACGCTCGACCTGCGCGACGGACCGGAGCTGCGCATGCCGGTCGCGCGGATCGCAGACGCCTGGGTGGCGTTCGGCTTCGACGACGATCTCGACACCGCCGCCGGCCTCGCCACGGAGACGATGCTCGACCTGATGGAGCGCGAGCTTGCGATCGAGCGTCCGCGTGCGCTCGCGCTCGCGAGCGTCGTCGTCGACCTGCACGTCACGCAGCTCGTCAACGGCGTGAAGGGCGTGCACGCGGTGCTCCGCGACGACGCGCTGCGAGGCTAGCCGTGGCGTACGAGTTCAAGCTGCCTGATCTCGGCGAGGGCCTGGGCGAAGGGGAGATCGCGCGCTGGCTCGTCGAGGAAGGGCAGGAGATCGCCGAGGACGATCCGCTCGTCGAGATCGCCACCGACAAGACGACGGTCGAGATCCCGTCGCCCGCGGCCGGCGTCGTCACGAAGATCCTCGTCGCTGCGGGCGAGATCGTTCCGGTCGGCACGGTGCTCGTGGTGATCGGCGGCAACGGCGCGACATCGCCGGCCGTCGCTGCGGCGGCGCCGGCGCAGCGGAGCGCGCCCCCGCCGCGCGACGAGAAGGTGCGGGCGACCCCGCTCGTGCGCAGGCTCGCGGTGGAGCTCGGCGTCGACCTCGCCTCCGTCGCGGCCTCCGGTCCGCAGGGCCGGATCACCGAGGACGACGTGCGTGCCGCGAGCGGCGGCGCTCCGGTGCCCGCGCCGGTGGGCGGCGAGCGGCGCGAGCCGATCCGCGGCATCCGCCGGCAGATGTTCGAGCACCTCACCCGTGCGCGCGCGATCCCGGCCGTCACGTGGGTCGAGGAGTGCGACTTCGGCGCGGTCGACCTTGCGCGTCTGCTTCCGCTCGTGCTGAAGGCCGTCGCGGAGTCTCTGCGCGAGTATCCGGAGTTGAATGCGCGCGTCGAGGACGCCGAGCTCGTCTACCTCGAGCGTTACGACATCGGCGTCGCCGTGCAGACCGAGCAGGGGCTCGTCGTACCGGTGGTGCGCGCGTGCGACGCGCGCTCGCTGGACGAGCTCGACGCCGACGTGCGCCGTCTCGTCGAGGCCGCGCAGGCCGGAAAGCTCGCACCGGAGGAGCTGCGCGGCGGCACCTTCACGGTGACGAGCGCCGGCCGGTCGGGGGGCCTGTTCGTGACGCCGCTCATCAACGATCCCGAGGTGGCGATCCTCGGCGTCCACCGCATCGCCGAGCGGCCGGTCGTCCGCGACGGCGAGGTCGTCGTGCGCAGGGTCGGCAACCTCTCCGTCACGTTCGACCACCGGGTGATCGACGGCAAGCGGGCGGCCGACTTCGGGTTATCCGTGATCGCCCGCCTCGTGTCTCCGTAGTCCCTACACTGCTGACAATGGGCGGCTGGTACTGGATCGGCGTGTGCGTCGGCCTCGGTGCGGCTGCCGGCGTCCTGCTCTCGGGAGTCTCCGGTGCGAGCCGCGCCGCCCTTCCCGTCGCCGGACTGCTCGCGACCGCTGCGGGCGCCGGGATCGGCTACGCCCTCGACATGTCGCAGCCCGGCGGCTTCGGCGACGTCGCCGGCGGCGTGGTCGGCGGACTCGTCGGTGCGCTCGGCGCGGCGCAGGTCGTGCGCGGTGCCCTGCAACGCGGCGGCACGCGCGGCGGTACGGCGACGCTGATCGCCGGTGCGGCACTCGTGCTCGCGGCGTTCGCGTGGGTGCCGCTCGTCGGCTACCTCGAGGCGCTCGCCCTGCCGGCGCTCGCCGCCCGCATCCGCAAGCGTGCCGCCGAGCGCTACGCAGGCCTGCGCACGCTCGCCCGCGACTAATGCTTCGTAAGAAGCTGGTCCTGATCGTCGTCGACGGGATGACGCCCGCCGCGTTCGAACGCGTCGTCGAGAGCGGCCGTGCCCCGGCGCTCGCGCTCCTCGCCGAACGCGGCACGTACCGGCGCGCCGTCTCCGTGTTCCCCTCGCTCACGCCCGTCTGCCTGTCGTCGATCGCGACGGGCGCCGGTCCCGACGTGCACACGATCCCCCACCTCGTCTGGTGGCACCGCGGCGAGCAGCGGGTCGTCGAGTACGGCTCCTCGTTCGCGGCGCTGCGCGCAGCCGGGATGGCGCAGTCGATCACCGACACGATCTACAACATGAACCAGCACCACCTCAGCAAGAACGCGGTCACGATCTACGAGTCGCTCGAGGATGCGGGACTCGTCGCCGCCGCCGTGAACATCACGTGCTACCGCGGCCGCACGCGGCATCTGCCGACGCTGCCGTGGGTGACGAAGCCCGCATACGGGCCGAGCCGCTTCTTCTTCTATAGCCTGTTCGAGTCGGACCAGACGGGCGCGCCGCTCGCCGTCCGCAATCGCGCCGCCGGCTCGGTCGACGCGTACGCGGCCGCGGTCGGACGCTGGCTCGTCACGCGCGACGGCTTCGACTTTCTCGCGTACTACCTCTCGGACTGGGACTTCGCCTCGCACACGCACGGCCCGGTCGGTGCCGAGATCGCGCTCGAGCGGACCGACGCGGCGATCCAGGCGCTGCTCGACGCGGCCGGCGGCGCGGACGAGTTTCTCGAGCGCTACGCCGTCGTGCTCCACTCCGACCACGGGCAGACGGACGTCGGCGCGGTGGCGCAGCTCGAGTCGCCGCTCGCCGTGTTCGCGGACGACATCGTCGTCACCGCGTCGAACCGCGCCGGTCAGGTGTACCTCCTGCCGGGCGTACGCATCGACGCGGCGCAGCTCGCGACGCGCCTCGACGGCGAGGCGGCCGTCGAGGTGACACTCCGCCGCGAGGCCGCGGACGCGGTGGCGCGGCGCGACGGAGAGGAGCTGCGGTTCCGGCCGGCGGGCAACGGGTGGGAGACGAGCGGCGACGCGTCGATCCTCGATCACCCCGACGCGCTGCACCGTGCGTGGTCGGCGCTCGCGAACCCCAACGCGGGCGAGCTGCTCGTCTCGGCGGCCGAGGGCTGGGAGTTCATCGACATCGGCGGCCGCCACCACGGCGGCGGCGGCAGCCACGGCTCGCTCGTCGCAGGCGACTCGATCGTGCCGCTACTCACGATCGGCGTCGACGCGGCGCCGGCCCGAATCACCGACGTTGCGCCGGCGGTGCTGGCCCATTTCGGCGTGGCGCCGCCGCCGTACGTGCGAATGCACGCCGATGCGGCCTGACCTCGCGGCCGCGCGGCACGCGATGGTCGCGGAGCAGCTGCGCGCCCGCGCCATCGCCGACGAACGAGTGCTTGCGGCGATGGACCGTGTCCCGCGGGAGCTGTTCGTGCCGGAGGAGCTGCGCGACCGCGCGTACGACGACGCGGCGCTGCCGATCGGCGACGGGCAGACGATCTCGCAGCCGTACATGGTGGCGCGGATCTGCGTCGAGCTCGGCCTCCACGGCAACGAGCGCGTGCTCGACGTCGGCACGGGCTCGGGCTATCAGGCGGCCGTGCTCGCGGAGCTGGCGGCAGAGGTGTACTCGATCGAGCGGATTCCGGAGCTCGGCGCGCGCGCTCGCGCGAACCTCGCTGCGGCGGGCTACGAACGCGTCCGCGTCTACGTCGGCGACGGCACGCGCGGGTTGCCCGAGCACGCGCCGTACGCGGCCATCGCGGTCGCGGCGGCGGCGCCCGAGCTCCCGCACTCGCTCTACGAGCAGCTCGAGGAGCGCGGGCGTCTCGTCGTCCCCGTGGGCCGGCGCTGGGAGCAGCGCCTTCAGGTGATCGTCCGCACGCCGGAGGGGCCGGCCGTCCTGCGCACGGTGCCGTGCCGATTCGTCCCGCTCCTCGGCGTCGAGGGCTTCCCCGTTTGATCGACTCTTTGCACGGCCCGCCGGGCGAGCCGCTACCCTCGGAAGCCGATGGAGCGTCCCGCCGCAACGCTCTCGTCCCGACCTCTGGCCCTGCGTGACCGCGTCGACGCGGCGCTGAGGACACGGCGAAACTGGGAGCAGCTCGCGAAGTTCAGCGTCGTCGGCGCCGTCGGTTACGCGATCAATCTCGCCGTCTACGCCGGCCTCCTCCATGCCGGGCTTCACTACCTGCTCGCGGCCACGTGCTCGTTCTTCGTCGCCGTCGCGAGCAACTACACGTGGAACCGCCTCTGGACGTTCCGCGACCGTCGCGCCGGCGTCGCGGCGCAGGGCGCGCGCTTCTTCGTCGTCGCGCTCGCGTCGCTCGTTGCGAACCTCCTCGTGCTCCAGCTGATGATCGCGTTCGGTACCGACAAGCTGATCGGGCAGGCGCTCGCGATCATGCTCGTGATGCCGCTCAACTTCATCGGGAACAAGCTGTGGAGCTTTCGACACCGTTGAGCTCGTAGACCTTGACGGTGACGCGCCGTCTCCTCGTCGTCCTCGCCTGCGCATTCGCGCTCGCTCCGGCCGCCGCGGCCGCGACGACGGCCCCGACGGTGCCGACCGCCCCCGTCTTCAACGGGCAGGGCCGGCTCGTCCAGACGCCGCTCGTCCCGCCGGCGACGGCGTCGCGCCTGACGAAGCAGCGCGCGCTCGCCATCTTCCGCAGCGACCCGAAGGTCGCCTCGTGGCTGTCGCGGTACCCGACGAAGGGCATCGTCGGCGAGGAGACGTTCGACCCGAAGACGGCGGCGTGGACGGTGAAGCTCTGGTGGGGCGCCGCCGGCGAGATCGCGGAGGGGACGGTCGACGACGCGAGCGGCGTCGTGCTCACCGCCTGGACGGGCCCGCAGGTCGCATGGGGGATGGCGCGCGGCGTCAAGGGCGCGTTCGGCGGCGTGAAGATCAACAGCCCCTGGGTCTGGGGCGCGTTCTGTCTCGTCTTCCTGCTCGGGCTCGGCGACCTGCGCCGGCCGCTGTCGCTGCGGAACCTCGACCTCGTGATGCTGCTGTCACCGACCGCGTCGCTGTGGTTCTTCAACCACGGCGACGTGTTCACGGCCGTGCCGCTCATCTACCCGGCGCTCGTCTGGGTCGTTCTACGCGGCGTCTACATCGGCGTGACCGGGCGCGGCTCGCCCACGCGGTCGCTCTGGCCGGTCTGGGTGCTCCTCGCGGGGGCGGTGTTCCTCGCCGGCTTCCGGGTCGGCCTCAACGTCGAGGCCTCGAACGTGATCGACGTCGGCTACTCGGGCGTGATCGGCGGCGAGCGGATCGCCACCGGGCAGGCGCCCTGGGGCAACTTCCCGATCGAGGGCAACCTGAAGGCGTGCGGGCCGGCCGACGCCTCGGGGGAGATTCGCGACCGCATCCAGACGAACGGGCGCTGCGAGGCGGCCAACGCGCAGGGCGACACGTACGGACCGGTCGCGTACGAGGTCTACGTTCCCGGCTACTGGCTCTTCGGCTGGAGCGGGAAGTGGGACAGCCTGCCCGCTGCGCACTTCACGGCGATCGCATTCGACCTGCTCTCGATGTTGGGCCTCTGGCTTGTCGGTCGCCGCTTCGGGGGCCCGCGTCTCGCCGCCACGCTCGCGTTCGCCTGGGCTGCGTATCCGTTCACCCAGTACGCGTCGAACTCGAACACCGACGACGCCGTGATGCCGTGCCTGCTCATCTTCGGCTTCTGGCTCGTGTCGTCCCCGGTCGGTCGCGGCGTGTTCGGGGCTCTTTCCGGCTGGACGAAGTTCGCGTCGCTCGTCGTCGCGCCGCTCTGGCTCACGTATCCCGGGCGCCGCCCGTCGGGCCGCTTTCTCGTGGCGTTCGCCGCGGCGACGGCCGGCGCGTTCTCGGTCGTGCTGCTCGAACCGAGCCCGTTGCACGAGCTGCGCGTGTTCTGGGACCACAGCATCGCGTGGCAGAAGGGACGCAGCTCCCCGTTCTCGTTGTGGGACTGGCGGCAGTACCACGCACGAGGACTCCCCAATCTCCACGCCCTCCAGCAGGTGCTCGAGGCGCTGCTCGTCGCCGGCGCGTTCGTCGCGGCGTTCGTGCCGCGGACGAAGACGCCGCTGCAGCTTGCCGCGCTCACCGCGGCGCTGCTCGCCGGCTTCGAGCTCGTGCTGACGTACTGGCTCTACACGTACATTCCCTGGTTCTTCCCGTTCGCCGCGATCGCCGTGCTTGCGCCGGTCGCGGTCGTCCACGCCCATGTCCATACCGACGAACCGCACCTTGAGCAGCCGCAGCTCGCTCCTGCCGCCGGCTGACCTGCGCCGGCCCGCGCTGCTCGGCGCGGTCCTGCTCGTCGCCTCGTGGGCGTTCATCTGCTTCACGCCGTTGTTCGGCAAATGGCTGTTCGGCGACGCGCGCTTCTACGAGAACTGGGGCTCGTGGATCGCCGCGCACCAGGTCCCGTACCGCGACTTCAATCTCGAGTATCCCCCCGGGGCGATCCCGACCTTCGTCGCGCCCGTCTACATGCGCAAGATCTTCGGCTACCACGGCTTCTACTTCACGTGGCTTCGCATCGAGATTCTCGTGTTCTCGCTTCTCGCGCTCGTCGCGATGCTGTACGTGCTCGCGCGGCTCGGCGTCTCGCGCCGCCGCGCGTACGCCGTCTGCGTCGTCGCGGGCATCTCGCCTGCGGTGCTAGGCCCGATCACGTACTTCCACTTCGACTACTGGCCGTCGGCGTTCGCGGTCGGCGCGGTGGCGGCCCTCGTCCATCGGCGCGGCGTGCTCGCCTGCGCCCTTTCCGCGGCCGGTGCCGCGGCGAAGGTCTATCCCGTGCTCCTGATCCCGATCGCGCTGTACGAGCTGTGGCGGCGCGGACGGTGGCGTGCTGTCGCGGCCGGAGTGGGCGCGGCGCTCGCAGTCCTCGCCGCCGCGGTCGGGCCGTTCCTGATCTGGGCGCCGCACGGACTGACGTGGGCGCTCAACCGCGAGCAGGTGCGGCCGCTCGAGGTGGAGAGCATCGGCGCCGGCTTCTTCATGGTCGCCCACGCGCTCACCGGTGCGCACATCCACGTCGTGCTGAGCGGAGGCGGCTCGCACGGAATCGCCGGGGGGACGGCGAAGGCCGTCTCGACCGCGCTGAGCGTGGCGATGCTGGCCGCGCTCGTGGCGATCTACGCGCGCTACTTCCGCAGCCGGCACACGAACGAGGATCTGCTCGTTGCGTGCGCGTCGGTCGTCGTCGCCTACATCGTGTTCTCGAAGGTGTTCTCGCCGCAGTACCTGCTATGGCTCGCACCGCTCGTGCCGCTGCTCGGCGGGCGGCGCGGGCTGCGCGCCTCGGCGCTGCTGCTCGTCATCCTCGCCGTGACGCAGATCTTCGAGCCGTACCGCTACGCGCAGTACTTCCGCCAGTCGACGACGTGGATTCCCTACGTCGTGTTCCTCCGCAACATGCTCGTCGTCGGGTTGCTCGGCCTGCTCGTCTGGCCGCAGAGATCAAAGGGAGACGCGGAGCAGCTCGATGCCGCTCGCGCGCCCGGTCTCGCCTGAGCACTCGACGACGACGCCTTCGATCCGGACGCCGCCCTCGGCCGGCTCGAACCGCACCGGCAGCCGCGTGCGCATGCGCGCGATCGCGAGCTCGGCGCGGACGCCGATCACCGAGTCGTGCGGACCTGTCATGCCCGCGTCGGTGATCGCGGCAGTCCCGCCGGGAAGCACGCGCGCGTCGTTCGTCTGAACGTGCGTGTGCGTGCCGATCACCGCCGTCACGCGCCCGTCGAGCCACGTCGCGAGCGCGACCTTCTCGCTCGTCGCCTCGGCGTGGAAGTCGATCACGACCACGGGCGCTTGCGCGCGCGCCTCGTCGACGAGCTCGTCGATCACCTCCCACGGCGAGACCGGCGTGTCGAGAAAGAGCGAGCCGAGGAGATTCATGACCGCGACGCGCACGCCGTTGCGGGCCTCGACCACGGCAAGACCGTGTCCCGGCGTGAACCTGCCCGCGTTTGCCGGCCGGATCACGCGCTCGCTCGTGGCGAGATATTCGGCGATGCCGCCGCGCCGGTACGTGTGGTTGCCGAGCGTGACGACGTCGGCGCCGGCGGCCAGGAGCTTGTCCGCGAGCTTCCCGGTGATGCCCGCGCCGTCGGCGACGTTCTCGCCGTTGACGATGCAGAGATCCGCGCCGAGCTCCTCGCGCAGAGCGGGCAGCCGTTCCTCGACGGCGCGACGTCCCGCGACTCCGAAGACGTCGGCGAGAAAGAGAAGCTTCAGTTGAGAACCAGCAGAGACGCTGGGCGGATCTCGACGGAGACGTGATTGCCGGAGTCGTTCGTGTAGCGCGCGAGCGCCTGCTTCTCGACCCGCGCGAGATCGGCGACGGCGCCGACCTTCGTCCTGCCGCTGACGACGTCGGAGCCGATCTTCAGCGACGGGTCGGCGCGGAGCTGCGTCAACGAGACGACGAGCGACGGCGAGCTCTGCGGCTGGATGTCGATGCGCTCGCCGTACGAGTGTCCGGCCACGACGTACGGCGAGATGCCGACGACGATGCCGTCGACGGGCGAATAGACGTCGGTGCCCGGCAGGGCGCCGACGTCGAGCGCCGACGTCGCGCCGCCGTCGAGCTGGTACCAGACGGGATGTCCGCCGCCGCCGCCGAAGACCGCATGGAAGGCCCGCTGCAGCAGGCCGGCATTCCCCTGGCGGCCGACCGGCGCGAGCGCGAGCGCACCGTCGTTCGCGAAGTGGTAGCCGATCGCGGTGGTGTGCGTCTGCGGCACGGGCATCTGAAGGCGCACCGGACCGCGCATCGCGATGATCTGCGGATACGGCAGCGTCTGCGTCGTCGCCGCGACGTTCGCGACCGCGAGCCGCCGCACGGGCGGCGCCGCGCTGCCGCCGAATGCGGTCAGCAAGAGGGCGATCACGAGCACGATCGCAAGGAGTGCGAGGAGCGCGAAGCGCCGGGCGCGACGCGCCGCGCGCGCCTCCCGCCGTTCGACCCGCCGCCTCCGTTTGGGGCGTGAGGACGGCATGTCCGGGGTCAACCTATCGAACGGCACAAACTCCTTCAACCGGACCACTTGCGGACTTCGTGACATCCGTTGCACGCTCTCGGCGGGCGGTTCGACCCAGAGATCGTGACGGTCGAGTGCAAGGGCGCCGTCCTCGGAGAAGCTCCAATCCCAGGCGTCGTCCCGGATTTGCCTCGTCCGGGTTATACGATCGCTCGCATGCCCCGCACCCCCTCCTCGACGACGATCGAGATCCCGCGCTGGGTGCAGCTCGTGGGCCTGCCGCTGCTGCTCGTCCTGCTCTGGATCGTGGCGGGAGCCGTGCGTCACGTGGTTTTCCTCTTCCTCGTGGCGCTGCTCATCGCCCTGCTCCTCAATCCGCTCGTTCGTGGACTGGGAAGAGTGTGGATCCCGCGCGGACTGGCGGTTGCGATCGTGTATTTGCTCTTTGCCGCTGTCGTTGCACTCGCGATCCTCGGTCTCGCAACCGTGCTGGTGCAGCAGACGCGCCACGCCAGCCACCGGGTCGACAACTACTTTACGATCGCCTCCGGACACCCCAGGCAGACGGGCGCCGAGAACGATCTCGCGCGCTTCCAGCACTGGCTCAACGGGCACCATCTGAAGCAGATCCGCGTCGAGCACCAGGGACGGAAGTTCCTCACCTCGATCGGCGCGAAGGACGTCGAGAAGTACACGACGAAGGCGCTGAACTGGGCCGAAGGAGCGGGGTTCGCCGTCGTCACGCTGCTCTTCAACGCCGTGCTCGTCGTCGTCGTCTCGATCTACATGCTGCTCGACATGCAGCGACTTGCGAACGCAGTCGACCGGCGCTTTCCACCGCGCGCGGGCGGCGACGCGCTCATCCACCGCATGGAGCAGGCGCTCGCGAGCTACGTGAAGGGTCAGGCGCTGCTCTCGCTCATCATCGGCGTGAGCTCGGGGCTCGGACTGTGGATCCTCGGTCTCGTCGGCGCGTTACCGAACGGCGGCAGGTACGCGCTCCTGTTCGGCGCGTGGGCCGGCATCACGGAGCTCATCCCGTACATCGGACCCTGGCTCGGCGCGACGCCGCCGGTCGTGTACGCGCTCGTGACGTATCCCGTCTCGGCGCTGTGGGTGATGCTGCTCTTCCTCGGCATCCAGCAGTTCGAGGGACACATCGTCGTGCCGAAGGTGATGGGCCGTTCGCTCCGCCTGCATCCGCTGCTCGTCATCTTCGGGCTGCTCGCCGGCGGCGAGATCTACGGCTTCCCGGGGATCCTCGTCGCGCTGCCTCTGCTCTCCGCCGGACGGGCCGCGTGGGAGTTCTTCGCCGAGCGGCTCGAGTTCGAGGTCTGGGATGGAACGACGGTGGTCGAGGAGACGGTGGGAGTCGACGTCGGCCCGTCGCCGGACACGCCTCCGGCTGCGGCTGCTCCGTGACCGAGCCGCTCCTGCGCGCGCTCCGCGTCGCGCGCCGCTTCGGCGACGTGGAGGCGCTCGCCCCGACCGACTTCGACCTCCAGCCTGGCGAGACGGTGGCGCTCATCGGTCCGAACGGCGCCGGCAAGTCGACGCTGCTCGCGATCCTCGCCGGCGCGCTCGAGCCGAGCGAGGGCACGGTCGAGGCTCACACTCGGCTCGGCTGGGTGCCGCAGCGGCCCGCACACTACGGGCGCCTGTCCGCGCGCGAGAACCTCGAGCTGTTCGCGAAGCTCGAAGGTGTGAGCGAGCCTGTGCGCGTAGCGCAGCAGATGCTCGAGCGTTTCTCCTTGCCGCCGGAAGACCGCCCGTCAGGCGAGCTCTCGGTCGGCAACCGGCAGCGGCTGAACGTCGCGCTCTCGCTGCTCGGCGAGCCGCGCGTGCTGCTGCTCGACGAGCCGACCGCCTCGCTCGACCCCGGCCAGCGGAGGCGTGTGTGGGACGTCGTCGACGCGGTGCACGATGAGGGTGGCGCCGTGTGCTTCGCGACGCAGAACGTCGAGGAGATCGGCGAGCACGCCGACCGCGTCGTCGTGATGCGGGACGGGCACGTCGTGTTCGCGGGCGACGCGGCGACGTTCCAGGTCGACGGAGTATTCGAGTGAGCGCCGTCCTGATCGTGCTGCGGAAGGACCTGCGCGTGTTGTGGCGCTCGCCGGTGCTGCTCGGCGCGCTGCTCGCATACCCGATCGTGATCGCGATGCTCGTCGGGCTCGTCGCGGGCTACGCGAGCGCAAAGCCGCGCGTCGCCTTCGTCGACCAGGATCACCTGCCGAAGATCGTTGCGGTCGGCGGGCACCGCTTCCACCTCCAGACGGTGATCGACGACGTCGCGAAGCAGGTCACGCTCGTGCGGCTCAACGCGAAGCAGGCTGCGCGCGATCTCGCAGACGGGAAGGTGGTGGCGACGATCACGGTGCCGCCGGGATTCCTCAGCGACCTCGAGACGACGGCGCGGAGCCCGAGCCTCGTCCTGCGCACGGGCACGGGCGGGCTGACGCCGCGGGTCGTGCAGCAGATGCAGGCGCTCGTCTACCAGCTCAACCAGCAGCTCCAGGCGGGGTACATCGCGGCGAACCTCGTGTTCGTGCGGCTGATTCTGCACGGCGGCACGGGCAGCTTCCTCGGCCGGCGCTTCACCCTGCTCGGCCTCGACGGGACGCAGAAGGAGTTGGCGAAGCTCCCGCAGAGCAAGCGCGTCGCCGTGATCGAGCACTTCGTCAAGGTGGCTGCGGTCGGGCTCGCGCAGACGGGCACCGCCCTGCGCGCGACGGCCAACCCGATCACCCTGAAACAGGCACCGAGGCACGGCCGCACGTGGGTGCTCTCCGCCCAGGTGCAGTCGTACGGGATCGCGCTGACGGTGACGTTCCTCGCGCTCCTGCTCGCGGCAGGGGCCGCGGCGGCGGAGAAGGACGAGGGCACGATCGGCCGGCTGCGCCGTGGGCTCGTCTCGTTCGGGCAGCTCGTGTGGGCGAAGGTCGCGCTCGCCGCGCTCGTCGGGCTCGCGCTCGGCGCCGCGATCGCGCTCGTGTTCGGGATCGTCGTCGAGGTGGGCGGCGTCACCGGGGGCGAGCCGTGGGCGCGCCTGCCGCTGCTGCTCGTCGGGGTGGCGCTCGCGGGCGCCGTCGTCGGCGCCGCCGGCACGCTGCTCGGCACGCTCGCCCGCGAGGCGCGCACCGCGTCGCTGCTCGCCGTGCTCATCGTCCTGCCCGTGGTCTTCCTCGGGCTCGTCCCGCGCGGCGCGCTCGGGCTCGCGTACTGGGTGAGCCTGTTCCTGCCGTTCTCCCACGCCGTCCGCTGGTTCAGCGCCGCGCTCTACGACACGAGCCCGTGGCGGACGCTGGGGATCGAATCGGCGTGGCTCCTCGGGATCGGGACTTGCCTGTGGTTCCTCGCACGACGCGGCATGAAGCGGCTCGCCAGCTGATCCTCGGCGGCCTGGTTTCGCAGCAACCAGGTTGCAGCCGTAGACGTACTCTTTAGACGATGTCGAGCTACCCCGACGTACGCCTCCGCCGCTTCCGCCGCACCGGCCCGCTCCGCGGGCTCGTGCGCGAGACGCGCCTCTCGCTCGACCAGTTCGTGCTCCCGCTGTTCGTCGCGCCGGAGGCGCTCCACAACGATGCCCTGCCCGCGATGTCGCGGTTCACGGTCGACGGCGTCGTCCGCGAGGCGGAGGAGCTCGTCCGCTCGGGCGTCCAGGCGGTGATCCTGTTCGGGATCCCCGCGGAGAAGGACGAGCAGGCGACCGGCGCCTGGGACGAGGACGGGATCGTGCAGCGCGCGCTCCGCGCGCTCCGGCCGCGCTTCCCCGAGCTCGTGCTGCTGACGGACGTCTGTCTCTGCGAGTACACGTCGCACGGGCATTGCGGCGTGCTCGTCGACGGCGAGATCGCGAACGACGCGTCGCTCGAGGTGCTCGCGCGCACCGCCGTCTCGCACGTCGAGGCCGGCGCCGACGTCGTCGCGCCGAGCGACATGATGGACGGGCGAGTCGGCGCGCTCCGCGAGGCGCTCGACGACCACGACTTCCAGTCGACGCCGATCCTCGCGTACTCGGCCAAGTACGCGTCCGCGTTCTACGGCCCCTTCCGCGAGGCGGCCGACTCGACGCCCGCCTTCGGCGACCGGCGCGGCTACCAGATGGATCCCGCGAACGTGCGCGAGGCGTTGCGGGAGTGCGACCTCGACATCGAGGAGGGCGCCGACGCGATCATGATCAAGCCGGCGCTGCCCTACCTCGACGTGATTCGCGCCGCGCGCGAGGCATTCGACGTGCCGATCGGGGCGTACAACGTCTCCGGCGAGTACGCGATGGTGAAGGCGGCGGCGCGGGCAGGCTGGCTCGACGAGCGGCAGGCGGCGCTCGAGTCGCTCACGTCGATCAAGCGCGCCGGCGCCGATCTCATCTTCAGCTACTGGACGAAGGACCTGCCCCAGTGGCTTTAGGAGTCGCCCGGGCGCCGCTGACGTGCCGCTCGGCAGAAGACGCGTCGTGACACCCGACCAGCTCCTCGGCGCGCGCAGCGAGCTGTTCCGTCGCGCGCTCGCTCTCATTCCCGGCGGCGTCAACTCTCCGGTTCGCGCGATGAAGGCGGTCGGGCTCGACGAGCCGTTCTTCGCGGCGCGCGGCGAGGGCGCGTATCTCGAGGACGTCGACGGCAACCGCTATCTCGACTGGGTGCTCTCGTGGGGGCCGCTGCTGTTCGGGCACGCGGATCCCGAGACGGTCGAGGCGGTGCGTGAGGCCGCGTTGCGCGGCACGAGCTTCGGCGCGTCGACCGAGGCCGAGGTGGAGCTGGCCGGGGAGATCGCCGACGCCGTCCCGTCGGTGGAGAAGGTGCGCCTCGTCTCCTCCGGCACCGAGGCTGCGATGAGCGCGATCCGCCTCGCGCGCGGCGCCACGAAGCGCGATCGCATCCTCAAGTTCGCCGGCTGCTACCACGGCCACGTCGACGCGCTGCTCGCGAGCGCGGGCTCGGGTCTCGCAACGCTTGCGCTCCCGTCGACGCCGGGCGTGCCGACCGCCGTCACGGCGGACACGATCGTCTGCCCGTACAACGACGTCGCGTCCGCGGCCGAGGCGGTGCTGCGCTACGGCGAGGGGCTCGCCGCGATCATCGTCGAGCCGATCGCCGGAAACATGGGCGTCGTCCCGCCTGTCGACGGCTTCCTCGAGGGGCTGCGCCGGCTTTGCGACGCATCCGGCGCGCTGCTCGTGTTCGACGAGGTGATCAGCGGCTTCCGGGTCGCGCGGGGCGGCGCGCAGGAGCTGTACGGCGTCACCCCGGATCTGACGATCCTCGGCAAGATCGTCGGCGGCGGGCTGCCGCTCGCCGCGTTCGGCGGCCGCGGCGACGTGATGGACCAGCTCGCGCCCTCGGGGCCCGTGTACCAGGCGGGCACGCTCTCCGGGAATCCGCTCGCGACCGCCGCCGGCCTGTCCGTGCTGCGCCGCCTGCGCGACGGGCAGGTGTACGACGAGCTCGAGGCGCGCGGCGCGCGGCTCGAGGCGGGGCTCGCGGAGTTCGGCCGCGTGCGCCGCGTCGGCGCGATGCTCACGCTGTTCATGACGGACGGCGGCATCCGCAACTTCGACGACGTGCAGCGATGCGACGTCGAACGCTACGGCGCGCTCTTCCGCCACCTGCTCGAGCACGGCATCTACGTCGCACCGTCGCAGTATGAGGCGATGTTCCTGTCGACCGCGCACGGCGACGAGGAGATCGACCGCACCGTCGATGCCGTCCGCGGGTTCTTCGAGACACTGCCGTAACCGTGTGGGACGCGATCGTCGGCGAGGCGGCAGGCGAGAGCCGCCTCTGGGAGGAGTGCGTCCGGCCCGAGGGGGAGCGCGAGCTCGTCGCCGTGTTCTCGCCGCTGACCGACGGCCGCTTCGCGCTCGGGCTCGAGACGATCTACGAGGGGTACCTCGTCCATTACGGAACGCCGCGCCTCTTCGCTCCGCCCGACGACGACACCGGGCTGCTGCTCGGCGACTATCTCTACGCGCACGGGTTGCTGCGCATCTCTTCGGCGGGCGACGTCGACGCCGTCTCCGACCTCTCCGAGCTGATCTCGCTCTGCGGCCAGCTGCGGGCCGAGGACGCCGAGGGCGACGGGCCGCTGTGGGCTGCGACCGCCGCGCTGCTCGGCGGCCGCTTGCTCGACGCGCCGCGCGCCTCCCTGCGCCTGCGCGGCGACGCGCGCCCGCTCGAGGCGGCGGCGCGGGCGGCCGTGGGCGACGACGCGGTCGAGCAGTCCCTGACGGCGCACGCGGAACGGCTTCGATAGAGTCGCGACCGCATGGTGGCTGCGTTACTCGCTCCGCTGCACCTTCTCGGCGTCGAGACCGCCGCGGAGGAGGGCAGGAAGACCGTCCTCGTGATGCTCGGCGTGGGACTGATCTTCATCGGCGTCATCGCCGTCGGCGAGCTGACGCACTTTCTCCGGCACAAGCGCTGACGCGCTCGGGTCTAGACTCGGGCGCTGTGGCTGCCTTTCGTGACTTACGGGACTGGATCGCCCTGCTCGAGCATGAGGGCGAGCTCGTGCGCGTCGCCGCGGAGGTCGATCCCGAGCTCGAGATCACGGAGATCGTCGACCGCACCGTGAAGGCCGGCGGCCCGGCGCTCCTCTTCGAGCGGCCGAAGGGCTCGTCGCATCCCCTCCTCATCAACCAGTTCGGCACCGAGCGGCGCATGTGCCTCGCCTTCGGCGTGGAGCGGCTCGACGACGTCGCGCGCAAGCTGAGCGACGTGCTCGAGATGCAGCCGCCCGCCGGGCTGATGGACAAGGTGCGCGGCCTCCAGAAGCTCAAGTCGATCGCCGACTCGATGCCGCAGACCGTGCGCCGCGGCCCGGTGCAGGAGGTCGTGCTCCAGGGTGACGACGTCGACCTCGGCCTGCTGCCGGTGCAGCGCTGCTGGCCCGGCGACCCTGCGCCGTTCATCACGCTCCCCGCCGTGATCACCCGTGACCCGCGATCGGGTGGGCGCAACGTCGGCATGTACCGCATGCAGGTGATCGACGGCCGCACGACGTTCATGCACTGGCAGATCCACAAGGACGGCCGCGCCGACTGGCTCGCCACCGACGGCCGGATCCCCGTCGCGGTCGCGCTCGGGCTCGACCCCGTGACGGCGTACTCCGCGAGCGCGCCGCTGCCGAAGCACATCGACGAGCTGATGCTCGCCGGCTTCCTGCGCGGCGGCCCGGTCGAGCTCGTCGCGGGCGTCACCGTCGACCTCGAGGTGCCCGCCCACGCCGAGATCGTGCTCGAGGGCTACATCGACAAGGACGAGCTCGGCAGCGAAGGCCCCTTCGGCGACCACACCGGCTACTACACCGCCGCCGAGCCGTTCCCCGTCTTCCACGTCACCGCGATGACGATGCGGCGCGAGGCGATCTACCCGTCGATCGTCGTCGGCAAGCCGCCGCAGGAGGACGCGTGGCTGGGCAAGGCGACGGAGCGGATCTTCCTGCCGGCGATCCGGGCGACCGTGCCCGAGATCGTCGACTACGACCTGCCGATCGCCGGCGCATTCCACAACTGCTGCATCGTCTCGATCAAGAAGGCGTTCCCCGGTCACGCCCGCAAGGTGATGAGCGCGATCTGGGGGCTCGGCATGCTCAGCCTGACGAAGTGCGTGATCGTCGTCGACGCGCATGTGGACGTGCATGACTACGCACAGGTGATGTTCTACGCCGGGGCGAACGTCGACCCGAAGCGGGACGTCGTGGTCGGCGAGGGGCCGCTCGACCATCTCGACCACGCCCCCGAGCGGCAGTTCGTCGGGGGCAAGCTCGGGATCGACGCCACCGCGAAGTGGCCGGAGGAGGGAGCCCGGCCGTGGCCCGAGGAGATCGCCATGAGCCCGGAGATCCAGGATCGCGTCGACCGGCGCTGGGCCGAGTATGGGATCGAGCTGGTTCATCCGGCAGGAAACGGCGCGATCGATCAGACTGGGCGCTCGTTGCGCCAACTGCTACGACGTTGACGCCCGTGGAGGGGCACCGGTTGAATCCGAGGTGGATGCGCGAGGGAGCCGCCTAGTGGAGCCGTCCGAGCACGGGCCCGGCTCCGGCCGCGACCCCGACGGGCCGGGCCACCCGACGCCGACGCTTGCGCCGGTCGGTTTCGCGATCGGTATCGCCGTGCTGCTCGTCGGCCTGATCATCGATCCGGTCGTGATCTCCTCGATCGGCGCCGGCGTCGCGATCGTGTTCGGAATCGTGTGGGCACGCGCGGGCACCGCGGCGCTGCGCCGGAGCGGCGCCGTCGTCGAGCCCGAGACTCGAGCCGGCCGCCCGGCCGCCGATGCAGCCTCGCCGGCGCGCCTCGACAGCGACACCCGCTTTCCCCGCAACCGCTTCCTCGAAGCGGCGACGCTCGGCCTCGGCGGCGTGATCGGCGGCCTCGTCACGGTGCCGATCGCCGGCTTCGCGCTACTGCCGCCGTTCCTCGGCCAGAAGCGTCACGAGGTCGACCTCGGCCTGCTCAGCGACTTCCCCGAGGGCAAGTGGTTCATCGCCACCTTCATGACCGACCCCGCGGAGGGCGAGGTCTCGCGCCGCACCGCGTTCGTGCGCAACAACGGCAACCTCGGCGCCGTCCCGAGCTTCACGATCATCTCCAACCGCTGTGCGCATCTCGGCTGCCCCGTGCAGGCGAACGGCCCCACCGGCGCGATCCTCGGCGAGAAGAACGTCCTCGAGCACACCGCCAACGGGCCGATCCTGCTCCGGCCCGTCCTGCCCGCCGGCTTCGGCTGCCCCTGCCACGGCGGCCAGTACGACACCGAGGGCAACCGCACCGCCGGCCCGCCGGTGCGCGCGCTCGACCGCTACTCGTTCGACATCAAGAACGGGCACGTGATCCTGCTCAGCACGTTCTCGGTGTCGCACGTCGACGGAACGGGCGCGCAGGCGAAGATCTTCAAGTACAAGCAGGCTGGCCCGGGCCAGCACGTCGACGGGCCCGAGCAGTGGCTCTATCCCCTCCAGCCTCCCCACCATTGACGGCGACGCGGCGACCACCCAGCAAGGCGCAGGCGCGGCGCCGGCAGATGCAGTCGATGGCGGTCTACCCGCTCGACTGGCTCGAGGAGCGCTCCGGTCTCGTCGGCGGCATCAAGTACTTCCTCTTCCGGAAGATCCCGGGCGACTCGAACTGGATGCAGACGCTCGGCTCGGCGACGCTCACCGCGTTCCTCGTGCAGGCCACCACCGGCGTGATCCTCGCCATGTACTACAAGCCGACGCCGCACGACGCGTACTCGTCGATCCAGAACATCACCGACCACGTGACGCTCGGGTGGCTCGTCCGCGGCATGCACAAGTGGGGCGCGAGCGTCTTCATCATCCTCATGTTCCTGCACATGGGCCGCGTGTTCCTGTTCGGCGCGTACAAGTACCCGCGCGAGCTGAACTGGATCATCGGCGTGCTGCTGCTCGTGATGGGGATGGCGGAGGGCTTCACCGGGTACCTGCTGCCGTGGGACCAGACCGCGTACTGGGCGAGCGTCGTCGGGATCAACCTCAACGGGACGGCGCCGTTCCTCGGGCCGTGGCTCGCGCAGTTCCTGCGCGGCGGACAGGAGATCGGTGCGGACACGCTGACGCGCTTCTACTCGATCCACATGCTCGTGCTGCCCGGCGCGATCGCCGGGCTGATCGGCCTGCACCTCTATCTCGTCATTCGCCTCGGCGTCACCTCGCCGCCGTGGTCGAAGGAGGCGGCGGGGCAGGAGACCGTTGAGGAGCCGTCGACGCTGCGGCAGGGCCTGATCCACACGGGGGCCCCCGAGTGAGCGCCGAGAAGCCGAGCCGCATCGAGGAGCGCAGGGCGGGGTTCGCGCGCTACAAGCGCGACGTCAAGGAGCGCGGCAAGCCGTTCTACCCCTACGCGATGTTCCACGACACGGTGATGAGCCTCGTCGTCGTCGGGGTGATCGTGTCGCTCGCCGTGCTGTGGAAGTGGACCTCGTACGGGCCGCATCACAACGGCTTGCATCAGGGGCTGCTCGGCCCGGAGTACACGCCGCCGGCCGACCCGGGCACGGTCAGCTTCGTGCCGCGCCCCGACTGGTACTTCTACTTCCTCTTCTATCTGCTCCGGATCTTCAAATGGCCGGAGTCGGTGTTTCTCGGCACCGTCGGCATCCCGACGGTCCTGCTCATCCTGTTGATCGCCATGCCGTTCCTCGACGTGCGGCGCGAGCGGCGCCTGCTGCGGCGGCCCGTCGCCGTCGTCGCGGCCGTGCTGACGGTCGTCTCGATGGGCGTGCTGACGTGGAAGGGCGCGACGGCGAAGGAGGCGCTCGCCTCCGAGGTGATCGCGAACGTGCCGACGTGGGTGAAGGAGGAGGCGCTGCCTGCGGCGGCCGTGCCGGGCGCGAAGCTGTTCGCGACCGCGGGCTGCACCGCCTGCCACACGTATCTCGGCACGGGCTCCGCGAACCTCGGCGCGCCCGACCTGACCGAGATCGGCACGCGCAACCTCGGCGTCGACTTCCAGATCCGGCATCTCCAGTGTCCGTCTTGCGTGAACGCCGGCTCGCCGATGCCGAAGTTCGCCTCGCTCGGCACCGCCAGGCTGCACCAGCTCGCAGTCTTCCTCGAAGCCTCCAAGGGCAAGAAGTAATAGAGCCCCTCCAGGCGCTGTCCTCCGGCCTCTCGCCCGCCAGCAACACCTGAAGGGCCGCCCCTGCGACACTTCCGGGGAATGCACGTCTTCCTCGGGATAACGGGAGCCTCCGGCGCCCCCTACGCGGCCCGGCTGCTCGAGGCGCTCACGGCCGCCGAGTGCGAGGTCGGCGTGGCGGCGTCGAGCGCCGGCATCGAGGTGCTCGCGACGGAGCTGTACGGGAACGCGCGCCTCTCCCGGGACGAGACGATCGCGCGGCTGCTCGAGCACGCGCCGGGCGCGACGGTCTACGACCCGAACGACTGGAAGGCGCCGTACGCGTCCGGGTCGGCGAAGGTCGACGCGTACGTGATCTGCCCGTGCTCGATGGGCACGCTCGGGACGATCGCGTCGGGCGCGATGCAGAACCTCATCCACCGCGCCGCGTCGGTGGCGCTCAAGGAGGAGCGTCGGCTCGTGCTGATGCCGCGCGAGACGCCGCTGTCGGCGATCCATCTGCGGAACATGCTGACGCTGCGCGAGGCGGGCGCGACGATCCTCTTCCTTGCGCCGGGCTTCTACCACGGTGCCGAGACCGTGGCCGATCTCGTCGACTTCGTCGTCGGGCGGGCACTCGACCAGCTCGGGCTCGAGAACGCGCTCGTCAAGCGGTGGGGGCAGTGACGGTCGAGTCGGGCCGGCTCCCCGCCGACGGGGTCGAGCGGATGTTCGACCGGATCGCGCCGGTCTACGACGCGATGAACCGGCTGATGACGGTCGGGCTCGACCGGCGCTGGCGGCGTATCACGGTGGAGCAGGTCGTCCGGCGCGGCGACCGCGTGCTCGACGCGTGCTGCGGCACCGGCGATCTCGCGCTCGAGGCACGGCGGCACGGCGGCATCGTCACGGGGCTCGACTTCTCCGAGCGGATGCTCGAGCGCGCGCGACGCAAGGAGCCGGCGATCGAGTGGATCCGCGGCGACGTGCTCGCCCTCCCGTTCGCGGACGGTGCGTTCGGCGCGGCGACGGTCGGCTTCGGCATCCGCAACGTCGACGACCTCGACGCCGGGCTGCGCGAGCTGCGGCGCGTGCTCCGGCCCGGCGGCCGGCTCGGGATCCTCGAGCTGACGACGCCGCGGGGCGTGCTCGCACCGTTCTACCGCCTGTGGTTCGACCGGGCGATCCCGCTCCTGGGGCACGTGGTCCCCGGCGGGTCCGCGTACACGTACCTACCGGCCAGCGTGCGCCGTTTCCCCGGCGCCGACGACCTCGCCGCCCGGCTGGCGCGGGCCGGCTTCGAACGCGTTCGGTTCCGCCTGTTTGCGGGGAGTATCGTGGCCTTGCACGTGGGGGATGCGCAGTGACAACAGCAGCGACGACGCTGGCGGCGATCCGCGGGGCCCCGGGCCTCGAGGAGTATCTCGACGCGCTCGAGGAGCGCCTCGCGCGCACCGTCGCGAGCCATCCCGGCGTCGTCGCGGCCGTCGGCAACGAGGCGCTCGCTGCGGGCGGGAAGCGGCTGCGTCCGCTGCTCGTCTTCCTCTCGACCCCGGTGGGCCGGGAGCCCTCGATCGCGGCCGGCGTCGCCGTCGAGCTCGTGCATATGGCCACGCTCGTCCACGACGACCTCATCGACCGCGCGCATTTCCGCCGCGGGATGCCGGCTGCGTGGTCGGCGCACGGCCCGCAGGCGGCGCGCGCCACCGGCGACTACCTCTTCGCGCGCGCCTTCGCGGAGCTGACCGCGACGGGCGACGGCGAGGCGGTCGGCGTGCTCGCCGACGCGACGCTCTGCCTCGCCCGTGGCGAGGCGCTCCAGCGCACGCAGACGCGTGACCCGTCGACGACGGTCGCCGCCTACCTCGAGCGGTGTGGCCTGAAGACGGGGAAGCTGTTCGAGGCGGCGTGCCGCCTGGGCGGCGGCTCCGCCCCGTACGGGCTCGCGCTCGGGATCGCCTTCCAGATCGCGGACGACGTGCTCGACTGCTCCGGCGCGACGATCGAGACCGGAAAGATCGCCGGCACCGACCTGCGGGACGGGACGCCGACGCTGCCGCTCCTGCTCGCGGCGCAGGAGGACGAGGTCGTGCGCGCCGCGCTCGCCGGGGGCCCGCTCGACGGAGCGCTTGTGCGTGTTGCTGCGACCGACGCGCTCGAGCGGTCTCGTGAGGTTGCACTCGACTACGCTAATCGCGCCCGGGCGTGTCTCAACGGTGAGTTGCACCGAGACGAGCTCGAGTCGCTGACGCACGCAGTCGTCAACCGAGAGAGGTAGTGCAGGTGGCAGTCCTCGACACGCTGGAGACCTTCGCCCCGATCCGCGAGAAGATCGAGGCCGGCGAGCGGCTCGACTTCGAGGACGGGCTGACGCTGATGGAGTCCGACGACATGCTCGCGCTCGGCGAGCTCGCGGATCGCGCGCGCCGCCTGCGCGGCGGCGGCGACGAGGTCTACTTCATCCAGAACCTCTACCTCAACCAGACGAACGTCTGCCGCGTGAAATGCAAGTTCTGTGCGTTCGCGAAGACGAACAAGCAGGATGACTCGTACACCCTCACGGGCGACGAGCTCGTCGAGGACGCGGTCGCGCAGTACGAGCGGTCGCGCTTCACCGAGATCCACTGCGTCAACGGCGAGAACCCGCACGTCGACCTCGAGTTCTACGCGGGCGTCCTGCGCAAGCTGAAGGCCGCGCTGCCGGACGTCCACCTGAAGTTCTACACGGCGTCCGAGATCCACCACATGTCGAAGCTCGAGGGCTGCTCGCACGCCGAGGTGCTGCGCGTCCTGAAGGACGCCGGGCTCGGATCGATGCCGGGGGGCGGCGCCGAGATCTTCGCCGACCGCGTGCGCAAGCTGATCGCGCCGGGCAAGGAGCATTCCGACGAGTGGTTCGACGTGCACGACACGGCGCACAAGATGGGGATCCCGACGCACTGCACGCTGCTCTACGGGCACGTCGAGACGTACGAGGAGCGCGTCGACCACCTGCTCCGCCTGCGCGCGCAGCAGGACGCGACCGGCGGCTTCCTCGCGTTCATCCCGCTCGCGTTCCATCCGGAGAACACGGTGTTCGAGCGGCGCGGCTTCCGGTTCACGACCGGCGCCGACGACCTGAAGATGATGGCGGTGTCGCGGCTGCTGCTCGACAACATCCCGAACGTGAAGGCGTACTGGATCATGATGGGGATGCCGATGGCGCAGGTTGCGCTCCACTTCGGCGCGAACGACGTGCAGGGGACGGTTGTACGCGAGCAGATCTTCCAGGCCGCCGGCGCGACGAGCGGCACCGAGCAGAAGGTGCCGGAGCTCGTCCGCTTCGTGAAGGAAGCCGGCCGGATTCCCGTGCAGCGCGACACGCTCTACAACGAGCTGCACCGATGGGAGGACTGATGCTCCGGCTCGGACGCATCTCGTACGTGAACATGGCGCCGGTCTTCTACCGGGTCGATGCGGAGGTCGAGGAAGTGCTCGGCGTGCCGACGGTGCTGAACCAGATGCTCATCGACGGCGAGCTCGACACCGCGCCGATCTCCTCGATCGAGTACGCGCGCAACGCCGACCGGTTGAAGCTGCTGCCGCGGCTCTGCGTCGCCTCCGAGGGCGCGGTCGAGTCGATCCAGCTCGTGTCGCGCAAGCCGCTGGAACAGGTGCGCGTCGTCGCGGTCACGCCGGAATCGGCGACGTCGGTCGTCCTGACGAAGGTGCTGCTGCCGGAGGCGGAGCACGTGCCGCTCGGCGAGGAGGCCGATGCGACGCTGCTGATCGGCGACGCGGCGCTGAAGTCGGCGTTCGAGGATCCGACACCGCACTACGACCTCGGCAAGCTCTGGCTCGAGCGCACGGGACTGCCGATGGTGTTCGCAGTGTGGGCGTGCCCGGAGCCGCTCGCCGAGGGCCTCGCCGAGCTCGAGGATGCGCTCGTCGCGTCGGTGCGCGTCGCGCGCGCGGAGCCGGAGCAGCTCGCGTTCGAGGCGTCGGAGCGATACGGGTATCCCGCGGGCTTCCTCGCGCGCTACTTCGAGAAGCTGCGCTACCGCTTCGGACCGCGCGAGCGGGCCGGGCTCTACACGTTCCTCGAGCTGGCGCGCGACGCGGGGCTGCTCGAGTCCGTGCCGGAGCTGCGTTTCGTCCAGACGAAGGGCGCCGCGGTCGCATGACTGTGGCCGCCGTTCTGGAGAAGGCCGCCGACGGCGAGCGCATCACCGACGAGGAGGCGGTTGCGCTGCTCCGCTCGCGGGACCTCGTCGCCGTCGGGCGCGCCGCGAACGAGATCCGCAACCGCAAGCACGACCCGAGTCGCGTCACGTTCATCGTCGACCGGAATCTCAACTACACGAACATCTGTTACACGGACTGCGACTTCTGCGCGTTCTACCGGTCGCCGGGAGACCGGCGTGAGGGCTATCTGCTGCCGAAGCCGGTGATCTTCAAGAAGATCGAGGAGACGCTCGCGATCGGCGGCACCGGGCTGCTGATGCAGGGCGGCCATCATCCCGACCTCGGCATCGACTTCTACGAGGATCTGTTCCGCTCGATCAAGGCGAAGTACAAGATCCACCTGCACGCGCTGTCGCCGCCGGAGATCCAGCACATCTCGCGCCGCTCGAAGCTGACGATCCCCGAGACGCTGACGCGCCTCCGCGACGCGGGTCTCGACTCGATCCCCGGCGGCGGCGGCGAGATCCTCGTCGACCGCGTGCGCGAGATCATCGCGCCGAAGAAGACGAAGACGGGCGAATGGCTCGGCGTGATGCGGCATGCGCACCGGCTCGGCATCTCGACGACGGCGACGATGATGTACGGCCACGTCGAGACGCTCGAGGAGCGCGTCGAGCACATGCGGCGGATCCGCGAGCTCCAGGACGAGACCGGCGGCTTCCGCGCGTTCTTCTCGTGGACGTTCCAGGACGACGGCAACCGGCTCGGCGACAAGGTGCCGCCGGAGACGCGGCCGACGTCGTTCGACTACCTGCTGACCCAGGCGGTGTCGCGCATCTATCTCGACAACATGCCGCACATCGGATCGTCGTGGGTGACGCAGGGCAAGAAGATCGGCCAGGTCGCGCTCCAGTTCGGCGCCGACGACCTCGGCTCGGTGATGATCGAGGAGAACGTCGTCAGCGCCGCCGGCACGACGCACCGCGCGAGCACGGACGAGTTCGTCCATCTGATCAGGAGCCTCGGCAAGACCCCGGTGCAGCGCGACACGCTGTACCGCGACGTCAAAGTTTGGAATTGATCTCCGCGAGCTCGCGCTCGACGAGCGCAGGCTGGTTCGTCAAGACGCCGTAGTGCGCGCCGTACCACGGGCTGAGCCGGTGATAGATGCGGGCGCGGCGACGGAAGTCGTCGTCGACGTCCCAGCCGGGGAACGGGCCGCTCAGCAGCCAGGCGTAGTCGAGCGCGGGATCGCCGATACGGGTGTCGCCCCAGTCGATCACGCCGACGAGGCGGCCGTCGCGGACGCGGAGATGACCCGGGCCGAGGTCGGCGTGGAGAAGCACGGGCGTGTAGCCGGTCAGCGTCTCGACCTCGCCGAACAACGCCCGCGCGCGTGCGGCCGCGTCGGGATCGAGCAGCGGCACGACGAGCCGCTCGAATTCAGCGCATTGCCTGCGGTACATGGCGATCCACTCGGGCCGCTCCACGGGCAGGCCGCCGGCGTCGAACGCGTGCAGGGCGTCGAGGAACGCGCGCACGCCTGCGGCATCCTCGTCGACGAGCGGGTCGCCGTCGATCAGGCGGTACGCGACGAAGAACGGATCGCGCGAGACGACCTCGAAGTGCGGGATCGCGACGGGCAGGGCGTCGCGGAGCCGCGGGAGGAGCTCGATCTCGATCGCGAGCGCCTCCTCGACCACGGGCCGGCGCGGGAAGCGGAACACCCACGCGTCGTCCGCGAGGACGACCTCGTAGTCGTAACCGTCGTCGACGGCGACGAGCCGCTCCGGCCGATACCCGAGCGTCGAGGCGATGAGCTCCGTCCGCACTGCTCCATTTTCCCCCGTATCCGAAACGGACGCGTCCTCCCGGTCTCTCCGGACACCGGCGTCTGACACCAGGCATGTTCCGCAGGCCCGGCTACCCTGGGCACGGGTCGTGCTCCGCAAGCTCCTCATCGTCGTCGCGGTAGCCGGGTTCGGCGCGCTGCCTGCCGGCGCCGCCACCTCGACGCGCGACGCCACGTCGGACATCGTCGCGCAGTCGGTGCTGATGCCGGGCGTCGGCTACCAGCGCCAGGTCGAGTTCACGCCGCACGGGCCGGTCGTGCTCGACGTCGTCACCGCTCCCAGGCCCGACGGCTCGCTGTACACGCTCGCGCCCGCGCTCTCGAACGCGACGATCGTCGGCACCGAGACGCTGACCGGCATGGAGCAGGACCTGAGCGCGTCCGCGACCGCCGTCGGTGTCAACGGCGACTTCTTCGCCGTGAACCCGGGCAAGCCGACGGGGATCCTGATGCGCGCCGGCGCGCTCGACTCGGCGCCGGCGCCTCAACGCTCGAGCCTGGGCATCGCGCCCGACGGTTTGCTCACGGTCGGCCGCGTCGCGTTCGACGGCACGTGGCGCGGCACGGACCAGCGCCGCGAGCTCGACCTGAACGCCGCGCCCGTCCCCGGCCACACGACGCTCTACACGTCCGCCTGGGGCCCGGCGACGCCGGCCGAGAACAACGCGGTCGAGGACGTGATCGCGGCGTTTCCGCCGGCGCAGCCGAACCGCGTGCTCAGCGGCGTCGTCACGCAGGTCGTCCCGCAGGGCAGCGTCCCGATCCCGGCCGGAGGGGCGGTGCTCGTCTCGCGCGGGGCGCAGGCGCCGCACCTGACGGCCGAGGCGCCCACGGGGACGACGGTCGAGGTGCGTCTGACGCTGACCCCGGACTGGAGCACGATGGCGAGCGCGATCGGCGGCGGGCCCGTGCTCATCGCCGGCGGCAAGCCCGTCTTCCGCGCCGACGAGAACTTCGGCGACCCGGTGCTGAACACGCGTGGTGCGCGCAGCGCCGTCGGCCAGCTTCCCGACGGCCGCATTCTCCTCGTCACCGCCGAGGGCGGCGGATCCGCGTACAGCGCCGGCATGACGAACTACGAGCTGGCGGTCGCGCTTCAGCGTCTCGGCGCCGTCACCGCGATGGGGCTCGGCAGCGGCACCTCCGCTGGGATGGCGTTCGACGGCTCGCTGCTGACGCGACCGACGACCGCCGTGGAGCCGCCGATCTCCGACGCGCTCGTGCTCTCGTACAACGGCGTGTACGCCGCGCCGCCCGCCGCCGCGGTCGTCTCGCCGAACGGCGACGGCGTCGACGACACACAGACGTTCACGTACAAGCTCGTCCGCTCATCGACGGTGACCGCGTCGCTCGTCGGGCCGGGCCATCTCACGCGGACGCTCGTGCAGGACGGCGAGCAGCCGGGCGTGCACACGATCCAGTGGAACGCCGAGACGGCTGCCGGCACCCCCGAGGTGGAGGGAAGCTGGAAGTTCACGGTCGCGACGGTCGACGACCAGGGCCACGCGACGAGCGCCGACCGCCAGTTCGACGTGAACGACACGCTCGGGTCGCTCCAGCTCACGCCGTCGGCGGCGCGGCTCCATGCGAAGACGACCGCGCTGACGGCGACCTTCCAGCTGGCGCATCCGGCGAGCGTGATCGCGACGATCGAGACACGGACGGGGATCGTGATCGCCACTCTGGCCGACACGAAGCTCCAGCCGGGCCCGCAGCAGGTGGTCTGGGACGGGAAGACCGGGACGGGCTCGCTCGCCTTCACGGGCGCCTACCAGCTACGGGTCGTGGCCACGAACTCGATCGGCGCGGTGTCGCTCCTCGCCCCATTCACGGCCCGCCGCTCGTAAACTCGCATCGTGGTGGTCGCCAGCATCTCCGGATCGCTCACGCATGCCGTCGGCAACCACGGCATCTACGCCGTGTTCGGCCTGCTCATCCTCGCCGCGGTCATTCCGGTCGCGAGCGAGCTCGTGATGCTCTACGCCGGCGCCGTCGCCGGCGGGGCGTTCTCGGGCGTCTCGGTCCACGTCTTCGGAACGACCGTGCATTCGCACACGTGGGGGTACCTCTGGCTCGCCGCCGCCGGCACGCTCGGCAACACCATCGGCGCTGCGGTCGGCTGGTGGATCGGCGACCTGGGCGGCCGACCGCTCATCCATCGCTACGGGCGCTACATCCACGTCTCCGACGCGAAGCTCGATCGCGCCGAGCGCTGGTTCGAGCGCTTCGACCGGTGGGCGGTTCCGCTCGGCCTTGCGACGCCGCTCGTCCGTTCGTTCGTCGCCATCCCCGCGGGGATCGTGCGCCTGCCGCTCCGCGTGTTCCTGCCGCTCGCGCTGGCCGGATGCACGGTCTTCTGCTTCGGGCTCGGCGCCGCCGGCTGGGCGCTCGGCTCCGCCTACACGCACGCCCACGATGCCCTGCAATACGTGGATTACGCCGTCGTCGCAGGCGTTCTGCTCCTCGCGGCGTATTTGGTCCTCCGACGGTTGAAGGCCGCTAGAGTGAACCCGCGTGCAGACGATTCCGCTCGTTGACGTCAAGGCGCAGTACGCGCCGCTGATCCCGGAGCTCGAGGCCCGCTTCCGCGAGGTGCTCGAGGGCGGCCAGTTCATCCGCGGTCCGCACTACTCGGCCTTCGAGGCGGAGGCGGCCGCGCGGCTCGGCGTCGCGAAGACGATCGGCGTCGCGAACGGCACCGATGCGCTCGTGCTCGTGCTCGACGCGCTGGAGATCGGCCCGGGCGACGAGGTCATCTGCCCTGCCTTCACCTTCTACGCGACCGCAGAGGCGATCGCGCGCCGCGGTGCGGCCCCCGTCTTCGCCGACGTCGACCCGGTGACGCTGAACGTCGACGCGGAGGACGTCGCCGCGAAGATCACGCCGCGGACGCGCGCGCTCATGCCGGTGCACCTGTTCGGCCGTCCGTCGCCGCTCGAGGAGCTGCTGAAGCCGGGCCTGCCGGTGATCGAGGACGCCGCGCAGGCGTTCGGCGCTCCCGGCGTGGCGAAGCTCGGCACGGTCTCGACGTACAGCTTCTTCCCGACGAAGAACCTCTTCTGCCTCGGCGACGGCGGTCTCGTCGCCACGAGCGACGACGCGCTCGCGGATCGCGTGCGCATGCTCTCCTTCCACGGCTCGCGCGACAAGGTCGACTTCGACTTCGTCGGCTACAACTCGCGTCTCGACGAGCTCCAGGCGGCGATGCTGCGCATCTTCCTCACGCACCTGGACGAGTGGAACCAGGGCCGCCGCGACGCGGCCGCGCGCTACGCCGAGCTCGGGCTCGGCGAGCTCGTCGAGCTGCCGCTGGACGAGCCCGGGCACATCTACCACCTGTTCGTGTGCCGCTCGCCCGAGCGCGACGCCATCCGCGCGGCGCTCACCGAGGCCGGCATCGCTTCCGCGACGTACTACACGACGCCGCTGCATCTCCAGCCCGCGCTCCGCTTCCTCGGCTACGAGGCCGGCTCGCTTCCCGAGACGGAGCGCGTCGCGCAGGAGAATTTCTCCGTGCCGCTGTGGCCCGGGATTCCGGTCGAGGCGCAGGAGCGGGTCGTCGACGCCGTGCGCTCTGCGGTCGGGGCCGTCGCCCGCGCATGAGCAAGATCGGCCGCCACCGGCTGCTCCAGCTCGTGGCGGACGCGGCGATCGTCGCCGTCTCGTGGGTGCTCGCGTTCGAGCTTCGCTTCGACCACGGGCTGCCGGTCTACTACGACACCCTCTTGCGGCGGACGATCCTCATCGTCGTCGCGATCAAGCTGGCGGTCTTCCTCATGTTCGGCTTCCACCGGCGCTGGTGGCGCTACGTCTCCGTGCGCGACATGTGGAGCGCGGCGCGCGGTGTCGTCGTCGCGTCGCTCGTCGCCGACGTGACGGTCTACTTCGTCTCGCCCGTACACGACGTTCGCCTTCCGCGCTCGATCGCGGCGATGGACCTGCTCATCACGCTCACGCTCGTCGCGGGTGCCCGCCTGTTCGCGCGCACGGTGATGGAACGGCCGCATTTCGGAGTGGTGGCGCGCGGCAAAGAGGTGATCGTCGTCGGCGCCGGCGACGCCGGCCGGCTCGTCGTGCAGGAGATGCAGCGCTCGCGGCTGATCTCGTACACGCCGATCGGCTTCGTCGACGACGACCCGACCAAGCGGAACACGCGCATCCTCGGCGTCCGCGTGCTCGGCACGATGGACGAGCTGCCGCGGATCGTGCGCGAGTTCAAGCCCGACGAGGTGCTGATCGCGATCCCGTCGGCATCGGGCGAGACGCGCCGCCGTGTCGTCGAGGCCGCGCATGCGTCGAGCATCTCGGTGAAGACGCTGCCCGGTCTCTACGAGCTGATCTCGGGCGACGTCGACCTGGCCGGCCAGTTCCGCCCGGTCCAAGTCGAGGACGTGCTCGGGCGCGAGCAGGTCGAGGTCGACTTCGAGCAGGTCTCGTCATATCTCCAGGGGCACACGGTGCTCGTGACGGGGGCCGGCGGCTCGATCGGCTCCGAGCTTTGCCGCCAGATCGCGCGGGTCGGCCCGGCCCGGCTGATCCTCGTCGACAACGCGGAGACGCCGCTGTTCGACATCGAGCGCGAGCTCGTCGGCGAGCGCGACTTCACGCCGGCGGTGCCGAAGCTGATCGACGTCAGGGACAAGAGGGCGCTGGAGCGCGAGGTCTTCGAGAAGTACAGGCCGACCATCGTCTTTCACGCGGCCGCGTACAAGCACGTCCCGTTGATGGAGACGCATCCTCTCGAGTCGGTGCGGAACAACGTCGTCGCCACTCGCACGGTCGCCGAGCTGTCCGCAAAGTTCGGGGTCGAGCGCTTCGTGCTCATCTCGACCGACAAGGCGGTCAACCCGAAGACGGTGCTCGGCCAGTCGAAGGCGCTGTGCGAGTGGATCGTCGAGTCGCTCGGTCACCGGCGCGACATCGCGACCCGCTTCGTCGCGGTGCGCTTCGGCAACGTGCTCAACTCGTCCGGATCCGTGATCCCGACGTTCCGCCGCCAGATCGAGAAGGGCGGCCCGGTGACGGTGACGCATCCGGAGATGACGCGCTACTTCATGACCATCCCGGAGGCGGTGTCACTTGTCGTGCAGGCCGGCGCGATCGGCGGCCGAGGGCAGGTGTTCGTGCTCGACATGGGCGAGCCCGTGCGGATCGTCGACCTTGCCACGAACATGATCCGGCTCTCGGGGCATGAGCCGCGGTTGCCCGGCGAGGCGGACACGGGCCCGCGCGACGTGCGCATCCAGTTCATCGGCGCCCGGCCCGGCGAGAAGATCCACGAGGAGCTGTGGAGCGCGGACGAAGCCGTCGGCGAGACGGGGCACCCGAAGATCAAGCGGCTCTCGCGGCCGCCCGTCGACGCGGCCTGGCTGGCGGAGCAGATCGCCGAGCTGGAACGGCTCGCGGGCGAGGGCGACACGCTCGAGGTCGTCGGCAAGCTGACGGCGATCGTCCGCGCGCCGAAACGGGAAGCCGTGGCCGCGCCGGCGCCGGCCGCGTCACCTACGGCGTCGACGGCGGCCCGCCCACGCAACGAAGCGTGACCGCGAAGGGCAGCGCCACCGTCTGCGTGCGGTGGAAGATCGACAGATACGAGAAGCGAAGGCGCACATGGTCCGAGAAGACGTCCGGCGTGTTCGTCGTCGCTCCTCTGCACACGAGCCGGTAGCGGATGACGAGGATCGCGGAGTCACCGCGGGCGAGCTTGACCTCCCGGAACGGGAGCAGGTCGCCGGGGTCCGCACTCGCGGTCGCCGAGTCGGTGCCGTACAGCTGCACGGGCGTGACCGACGGCGGCTTGCCGGCCGGCCCGGGCAGGAGACTCGTCACCGTCACCGCGAAGCGTCCCGTGTTCCGCAGGGTGACGGCGGCCGCGAAGGGGCGGCCGCGCTTGAACGCGGGGAAGAAGACCGGCTTGCCGCCCGAGCCGGCGACGGGCTGGACGTCGGAGCCGATGCCGGAGCCCGGCGCGAAGCCGGTAGCGAGCGTGGCGAGCGGCGCGTACGACATGAACCAGACGTAGAGCGCTCCGGCTGCGATCGCGGCGACGAGCAGCACGCCGCCGGCCACGAGACCGGCGACGCGGAGCGGGTGGCGTCCGCCGGGCTGCTCTGCGGGGAGTCCGTCCACGCCGGTGATTGTGCACTCAGGCGCGGCTCTTTCGCGACGAAGTCGACCGGCAGCCCCGGTACGGTGAGGCGCTCGTGGACGCCGAGCGCATTCTCGGAGGGCTGAACGCGGAGCAACGGGCCGCCGCCGAGGCGACGCGCGGTCCGGTCTGCATTCTCGCCGGCGCCGGCACGGGCAAGACGACGACGATCACGAGGCGGATCGCCTGGCAGGTGGCGAGCGGAGCGTTTCCGCCGGCGGAGATCGTCGCGGTCACGTTCACCGACAAGGCGGCCGGCCAGCTGCGCGGACGGCTCGCCGCGCTCGGCGTCGAGGGCGTCCGCGCGTCGACCTTCCACTCGGCGGCGCTCGCGCTGCTGCACCGCTTCGGGGGCGCGCCGGGCCGCATCCTCGGCTCGAAGGCGCTCGCGCTGCGCAGGATCGGCAACGGCCTGCCGCGCCCGTACCGTTTCCGGCCCGCAGGCGACCTCGCGACGGAGATCGAGTGGGCGAAGAACCGCCGCCTCACGCCGGCCACGTATCTCGACGGCCTCGGCGGGCACGAGCCGCCGCTTCCTCCCGACCTCGCGTTGCGCGTGTTTCGCGAGTACGAGCGGCGAAAGGATGACGCGGCCGAGCTCGACTTCGAGGACCTGCTCGAGCGCACGATCCGGCTGTTCGAGGAGGACGAAGACGCGCTCGCAACGGTGCGCGGGCGCTGGCGCGCATTCACCGTCGACGAATATCAGGACGTCAACCTGCTCCAGCAGACGCTGCTCGACCTATGGCTGGGCGAGCGCGACGACGTGTGCGTCGTCGGCGACGACTACCAGTCGATCTACGGGTTCACGGGCGCGAGCGCGGAGTGGCTGCTGGCGCTGCCGCGACGGTTCCCGCAGACGCACGTCGTGCGCCTCGAGCAGAACTATCGCTCGACGGCGCAGGTGCTCGCGCTCGCGAACGGACTCGTGCCGAAGCTCGGCGGGTCGGCGAAGACGCTGCGGCCCACGCTTCCCGACGGGCCCGAACCGGACGTGCGCCCGAACGCCGACGTGGCCGCGCGGATCAAGGAGCTGGCCGCTGCCGGGGTGCCGCTCGAGGAGCAGGCCGTGCTCGTCCGTACGAACGCGCGCACGACGGAGTTCGAGGAGGCGTTCCACGAGGCGGGGATCCCGTTCCAGGGTGCGTCGCTGCTCGACCGCGACGCGGCGCGTCAGCTGCTGAAGATCCTGCGCGACGACGGGTCTGCGGACGTCGCCGCCACGGTGCGTCGTACCGCCGAGGCGCAGGGTTGGCTGGAGACTCCGCCCGAGAAGCTCGGCGACCGCGAGCAGACGCGCCAGGCCGACCTGGGCCGGCTCGTGCGCCTCGCGGAGCAGTTCGACGGGACGGTCGCGGAGTTCGCTGCGAGCCTGCGCGAGCGCTTCGGAGCGAGCTCCGGCCAGGGCGTCCACCTGCTCACGCTCCACCGGGCGAAGGGGCTCGAGTTCGAGGCCGTCTACCTGCCGCGGCTCGAGGAGGGTGAGCTGCCGATCCGACGGGCGAAGGGCGACGAGATCGGCGAGGAGCGGCGCCTGCTCTACGTCGGCTTGACGCGCGCGAAGCGCCACCTGCTCGTGACGTGGTCCGGGAGGCCGAGCCGCTTTCTCGACGAGCTCGGCGTGCGCGCGGCCGCGGGGTCCACGCCGGCGGCGGCGAAGCAGAAGCTCGAAGCGACGCCCGCCGTGCTCGCGCTGAAGGAGTGGCGCCTCGCCCGCGCGCGCGCCGAGGAAGTGCCTGCATACGTCGTCTTCAACGACCGGACGCTGGCCGAGCTCGTCGCGCGAGCGCCGCGCACGATCGCCGAGCTCGCCGCCGTCCCGGGCATCGGCCCGGCGAAGCTCGAGCGCTTCGGCCCGGACCTGCTCGCGACGCTCGCGAAGGTCGCCTAGCCGAGCCGGCGAGCCGCGCGGCATCGCCCGGTCCTCCGCGTCCGACACCAGGACATGGCTATGCCGGACGGGGCCGGTCGGCTACGTGGGCAGGGCGGACAGGAGCAGCTCGAGCATCAGCGCGGGATCGCGGCGGACACGGTCGGCACCTGGGCCGCCCTCGCGCTTGTGCAGGTCGAGCGCCCGCGGGTCGGTGAGCGGCTTCAGGCGTCCGTCGCGGATCAACGCCTCGTCGACGCCGCCGAGCCGGCCGCCGTACGTCGTGTAGACGGGCACGCCGAGCGCGGCCGCTTCGCGGTTCATCGTTCCGCCGGCCGAGACGACGACGTCGGCGAGCGCGATCAGGCTCTGGGCGTCGACGGCGGTCTCCGGGAGGATCACCGACGGCAGCGCGAGGCCGCGCACGTACTCGCGCTGCTCCTCGGTGCGCGGCAGCACGAACGCGTGCACGTGCTCGAGGCGGCCGAGGTGGTCGAGCGTCATCGGGAAGAGCGGATTCGAGTGCCGGTGGTAGAGGGAGACGTCCGGCGGCGGGCGGAGCACGACGAGCACGCGGGCCGGGTCGACGCCGAAGCGCTCGAGCACCGCGCGATCCGGCTCGAAGTCGGAGAGGTAATACTCCTCCTTCAGGCCCGGGTACTGCACGAGCTTCGGCGGGCGCACGCCGTACTGGCGCAGCCGCTCGGGCGGGATCGCCTCCGGCACCACGACCTTCGTCGCGGCGCGGCAGCCGAGCTGGTGCTGGAGCGTCGCGAACTCGTAGTCGAACGTCGTCGAGCTCGGAATGCCGAGCCGGCGTGCGGTGAGCGTCAGCTCGTGCGATCCGTGCGCGAGCGCGATATCGAAGTCGCGCCTCTTCGCCCAGCGGCGCAGCGCGCCGAGCCGGTGGGTCATCTGGCGCGCCTTCTGCACGCGCGAGCGCCCACCGTGCCGCCCGATCACCTCGGCCGTCAACCCGTGCAACTCGAGCAGCTGGAGCGTCTGCGCGTAGTCGCGCGCGGTGATCTCCACGTCGTCGCCGCGTCCGCGCAGCCGCTCGATCAGCGGCCGGAACACAAGCACGTGCGCCGACGCCGTCATGTCGATCCACACCCTCACGCCCCCGGCCGCCTTCCGCTCCCGCGCCGCGGAGCGGCGCTCCGCGAAAGGCCCACGGCGCCGAAGAACGTGAGGAACTTCACGCGAGCAGCGCTTCCATACGCCCCGAGTGGAGCAGCGGCGGCTCCTGCTCGACGTGGCGCTCGTACCAGAGCGTGAACGCGAGCAGCCCCCAGAGCTGACGGCTGCGGTCCTCGACGCCGGAGACGTGCTCGCCGAGGAGGCGCGCGACGGCGTCCGGCCGGAAGAAGCCCTGACGCGTCAGCGTGCCGGCGGAGAGCGTCTCGCGCGCGAACGGCACCAGCTCCCCGCGCAGCCACGCGGCGGCGGGGATCGAGAAGCCGCGCTTGCGGCCGTGCACGACCTCGCGCGGTAGCAGCGGCGCGACCGCCTTGCGCAGCAGCACCTTCTTCGAGAGGCCGTGCACCTTGTGGGAAGCCGGCAACCCGAACGCGAAGCCCGTGACGGCCGGGTCGAGGAACGGCACGCGCACCTCGAGCGAGTGTGCCATCGACGCGCGGTCGGTCTTCACGAGCAGGTCGTCGACGAGGTAGACGCCGAAGTCGACGTCCTGGAGCCGGGCGAGGCCGTCGCATCCCTCCGTCTCGCGGTAGCGGGCGCGGTACACGTCGACCGGATCGAAGGCAGCGCTCCGCCCCGTCAACTCGGCGCGCAGGTCGGCCGAGAAGATCTCCTTCCAGCCGTGATGCCGCTCGAGCGGCGGCAGGTGCGCGGACCGGACGAAGCGCTTCGCCTTGTAGTCGAAGCTCGCCTTCGACGTCGAGGTCGGCAGCCGCTCGACGAGCGGCCGCACGAGCCGTGCGAACGGCGCGACGCGGTCGGCGAAGAGGTCGGCCGTGTACGTGTAGTACCCGCCGAACAGCTCGTCGCCACCCTCGCCGGAGAGCGCGACCTTCACGTGCTCCGCTGCGAGCTGCGAGACGAGGTACGTGGGCAGCGCCGACGAGTCCGCGAACGGCTCGTCGAACACGTCCGCGAGCGCCGGCAGCAGGAGCGTCGGGTCGGGACGCACGAGCAGCTCGTGATGGTCGGTTCCGTACTGCTCGGCGACCCGGCGCGCGTCGCCGCGCTCGTCGAAGCTCTTCTCGGCGAAGCCGATCGTGAACGTGTGCACCGGCTCCGACGTCTCCTGCGCGGCGAGCGCTGCGAGCACCGCCGAGTCGACGCCGCCGGAGAGGAGCACGCCGACAGGCACGTCCGCGAGCAGGTGCGCGCGCACGGAGTCGCGCAGCCGCGCGCGCAGCTCCTCGATCAGCTCTGCCTCGTCATCGCTGCGCAGCGCCTCGGCGGCGACGGGTCCGGGCCGCGCGTAGCGTTCGAGCCGCGCGTGTCCGTCCTCCCACACGAGCACGTGCCCGGCTGGAAGCTTGCGGACGTCGCGGAAGATCGAGTAGGGCGCGGGGATCGAGTTGAACGCCAGGAACGCCTCGAGCGCGTCGAAGTCGATCTCGCCGCGCGGCAGCGCGCGGAGCTCGGACGCGAATGCGAGCTCGCCGCCGTGGCGGCGGTAGTAGAGCGGCTTGATGCCGTAACGGTCGCGCGCGAGCACGAGCCGACGTGCGCGCGCGTCCCAGATCGCGACCGCGAACATCCCGCGCAGCCGCCGCGCAAACCCGACGCCGTGCTGCTCGTAGAGATGCACGAGCGCCTCGGTGTCGGAGTGCGTGCGGAACGTGTGGCCGTCCCGCTCGAGCTCGCGCCGCAGCTCCGGGTAGTTGTAGATCTCGCCGTTCTGGACGACGACGCAGCTTCCGTCCTCGTTCACGATC